>ERZ1034928.68-NODE-68-length-61631-cov-299.871541_pt1 | contig 61631 bp, 88 predicted proteins | sample MGYA00520627_ERZ1034928 | MGnify/ENA primary metagenome ERZ1034928 (study PRJEB33766, sample SAMN09781755) | gut metagenome | biome: gut microbiome | host: Homo sapiens | place: Madagascar | study: EMG produced TPA metagenomics assembly of the PRJNA485056 data set...
AAAGATTAACAAACAATAACCGCGATGAATATGACCCCGAATACGATTTCTGTTGTGATTGTAAATACTTTGGCGAGCCTTGTGGCTGTAATAGACCAAATGGCATCTGTGGCAATTACGACCGTTTTCTTGAAACATATAGTCGTCTTGCCGAACTCGAAGATAAAATCGAAAACGGCACGCTTATTCCAAAATATTCGGTAGTGAAAAGTTGTAATACTTATTGTGTTTGTTCGGTAGATACTGAAAATCTACTCGTAATTGACGAATACGAAACCAAAGCCGAAGCGCGAAAAAAATTAAAGGAATTAGAGAAATGATTTTTAAGATATTTTCGGACGGGCTTTTGGTTGTTGACGAAGATTTTAAGGAGAGTAAAAATGCCGACGAGAAATGAACTAACTCAATTACAGTCTTTACCGCTTGAATTAAAGGTAATGCGCACTCAACAGCGTATACGTGAATGGGTGCAATACTACGGCGTAGACGGCGTTTACGTTTCGTTTTCGGGCGGTAAGGATAGTACGGTTTTGTTGGATATGGCAAGGAAACTATATCCAACGATAAAAGCCGTTTTTATCAACACTGGGCTTGAATATCCCGAAAATCAACAATTCGTTAAAAGTTTCGACAATGTTGAAATTTTACGCCCCGAAATGCGCTTTGACGAAGTTATAAAGACTTACGGCTATCCCGTAATAGGTAAAGAAGTCAGCGAGTGCGTATATCAAGGGCGAATGGCGTTGACGGGTAATCGATACCCGTATCGATTACAAAAACTATTCGGCACAGCAAAGGACAAGAACGGCAACGAAAGCAAATACAATAAAACGAAGTACGCGCCGTTGCTTTTTATGGACTTTAAGATTTCGCATATGTGTTGCAACGTTATGAAAAAGAAGCCCGCTCACGAATACAGCAAAATTACGGGCAAAATGCCTATGACAGCACAAATGGCAGAAGAAAGTCAACTTCGCGAGCAACAGTGGTTACGCAACGGGTGCAACGGTTTCGATATGAAATCGCCGATAAGTAACCCTATGAGTTTTTGGACGGAGCAAGACGTTCTGCAATACATAAAGCAAAACAATCTACCGATTTCAAAAGTGTATGGTGAAGTCGTAGTGAAAGATGACGGCGGGTATCAATACGGCGCGACACTTTGCGATTGCGGCAAGTTATGCACGACAGGCGCGAAACGGACAGGTTGTATCTTCTGTATGTATTCCGCGCATTGTAAAGGCGACGAAAGGTTTTTATTACTCAAAAAAATTCATCCGCGTCAATACGAGTATTGTATGGGCGGCGGGGCGTATGATACGGACGGCTTCTGGAAGCCGACGAAAGAGGGTTTAGGTATGAAACACGTCATAGACGAGTTGAATAAAATCTATGGCGACGGCTTCATAAAATACTAACGATACAATCGCGGGGCGGCGCGTTTGTAAATAAAAATTATAATAAAAAAATAACACCGATTGATAGATATAGGCTTAGTCAAGGGAGATCCGCCCGTTTCCCGAAAAAAATTTAATTATTACTAAAAAAAATTACATAACCTCTTGACAAATTCGTAATTGTGATGTAATATGATAATGTAAATTGAATATAGGTGCGTTATGCGCCGTTGTAAATGACACTTTGATAGCACGGAACGATAAAGGTTTCGGAACTCGGACAAGGAGTTCTTAATTGCTTATGTGCCGCTTGGGTTACTCTTGTAAGAACAAGGGCATTGTGTCGTTTACGCAAATTGTCTTTATAAGCCTTGCGAGGTAACACTCGCAGGGCTTTTTTGTTTTCCGCAGGAGTTAAAATGGGCGTAAAAAAACAAGTCAGAAAGACGAGTACAACCGAATATTATTGCCATTCGTGCGGAACTAAACTCACGGAAGAAAATAGCCGATACGAAGGCTCGCCGTATTGTCTGGACTGCGAAAGCAAGACCTACGACGAGTTAAGGCAAAAGAACGGCGAATCGTTGGCTTTGTTTTTCACGTGTTTGAAATACGACGTGCCGCTTTATCCCTTGCTTTTATCCGAAGACCTGTTTACTGCGGACGATATATGGCTTGCCTATATAGATTTGCTCGATAAAAACGATAAACTTTCAATCGACGAAAGATTGGCGACTTTTTCGGACGGCGAAACGAACCTTTTCAGAATATTCGGTAAGAATATGCAAGCGAAAGACTTTTCGGAGTTTTGCAAGCGAGAAAAAGAAAGGCTCGATAAATTACCGGGAACGGCAGAACAACGCACGAAATGGGGCGAACGCAATCTTTGGCAAAACTTTCCTATAACGACGGCGGTATATAACGAACTCGATACTCAATACGATGCAATGGCTTCGAGATATAAGGGCGTTACTATCGACGACACTATGGAAAGCACGATACGCCGAGTAGTCAAATTGCGAGTTGTACAAGATTATTTGCAATCTATCGGCGACGCTGGCAGTTTCGATAAAGTACAGAAGTCGATCGACAGCATACTTGCTTCCGAGCAGTTGCGTAAGAAAGACGAAAAGCCCGTCGAGGCGTTAAGGCTTGATTCAATGGTTTTGGCGTTGGAAAACGCAGGGCTTATGCAAAACGGCGACTTGCTTACCTACGACGAGTTGATAGAAGTATTCAGGGATAAATTCGTAAAGTCGCCCAAATATAAATACTCGCTCGACGTTGCCGACCAAGTAATACTCGATATTATGAACTCAATGCGTAAAAACGCCGACGAGCCGACTTTAATCAATCTGCCCGAAGAATACGCGGCGGTTGACGAATACGGTGAATTTGAACCCGAAGAAACCGAGCAGGAAAAGGAAGCGAAGCGTTATGCCGGGCTTACAAAAGTGCAGATTGAAAAGGCGGATAAAAAGAGAAAAAACGGCGGTGAAGAATAATGCCGACGGGATATTATAGCGGTCAGGGTAAAAGGTGGTCGCAAAAACGCGGACGTTGGGAAACGGTAAACAAAGAGCAGGCTTTCGATTACGATAACGTCAATCAAAAATCGTGGGCGTTGCTTATAAGTATATTCCGTTTTTATCCCGATTTCCTTTTAGATTTGTTGCGATCGCCAAATGCGCCTTACGGGTTGGAACTGCCGCAAAGAATAATGTTGAGAGTACAGGCTCGGTATCAGACGACCTATATCACGGGTGCGAGAGGTATTACGAAAACCTTCGTCGTGTTGGCGGGTAAGGAAGTTGACGGCGTTTTATATCCGGGCGAAAGAGTAAGATATTTTGCGCCGAATCAAAAGCAGTCGGCGGTACTTGCCTCGCAGGCGTTCGCTTCGGTAGAGCGGTGTTATCCGCTGCTATCGAGTTGGTGGAATAAAAACAACGACCGCGACGCAATGTTTAAGATAACGACGAATAACGGCAGCGAGTTTTCAATGTACGCCCCGCGTGGCGACAACTTCGGCTCGTTAATCGGCGAAGAAATAGCCCAAGATGGCGAAGACGGTTTCGACTTTACGACGTTTGAGGAAGACGTTAAAAAGGGTCATAGGCTTACGAGAACGGTCAACGGCGTAAAAGACCGAACGAGAATACAATTAAAACAAGCGTATATATCCAACGCGGCTTCGAGGCAAAACAAGGCTTTTACGGTTTATCGGGCAATGGCGTTAAAGGCTATGAAATACGGCGATAAATACGACGGCTTTTGCATGGATATATCGTGGATTTCCGCTTTGCTTTGTAATTTGCGTGATATCGCCTATTACAAGAAAGAAAAAGAAACGTCTTCCACGGAAGTGTGGAAACGTGAAATGGAAGTTACCTATACGGGTACGGGCGATAACCCTATGCTTACCGATGAGATTTTATCTCGTAGCAGAGTGTTAAAGTCTATGGAAAGCCGACATTGCGGCGATCCGAACGTCGTATACGTGGTTGCGCACGACGTTTCGTATGAAGAAGGGCAAAAAAATGCGCTCTGCGCCGACGTGGTGTGGAAATGTACGCGGTTTACCAACGAAACGAAACGTGATAAATACAGAAAACAAGCGGTGTGGGTCGATTCTTACCGCCCGCCGCATACGGAAGCCTTGCAGGCTCGGAAACTTAAAGATTTGTGGCTGCGGTTTTGTTTAAGCGGCGGACAAGCGACGTATATCGTCGTAGACGCACGCGCGGTCGGTAAAACGGTCGTGCAAGAGTTAATGAAACCGTCGAACGACGGAACGCCTACGCTCTGTTGTTTCAAGCATTGCGCATATACCGAAATCGAACAGCCCAACGCATTACCCGTTATTTATCCGCTTAAAGCGACGAGAGCAGGCGGAACGGACGACGAAGGCGTTATGATACGCTATCTGCAAAAAGAGTGGGAACAAGGCAATATCGAAATTCTTATCCCAAACGTGCTTGACGGCGTAGAAGCGTACAAACTCAATCACGGCATAAAAGACAATTTCGACGACGGTAAAATTGCGTTGCCGTATAAGCAAACTAACGGTTGGGTAGAAGAAATACAAAATCTCGAAGTTAAGCCGAGCGGCACTTCGGTTAAAGAAAGCAGAAAGCATAAGAGTATTCAAAGGGATAGACACTCGGCGGCAAAATACGGGTTAAGGCTTATTTCAATGCTTGAAGATACTCTCGTAAAAGAAAATTATCAACCGAAATCCGACTGGGATAAAAAGATAGACGAGTTCAAGCACGGCGGGTATATCCCGCAGGTTAAACGGACGAACAACAAAGTTTCGAGTTTGCTTTCGTTAAGGAGACGATAAATGAAAAAGTACAAATTATACGTTTCAACGTATCAAGCACTGCCGAAAGAGGTTGAATACACTTATTTTAGCCCCACAAGCAGCGGATATATGCTTGCATACCACTACGAGCCGATTGAGGGTATGAAAGAAGTAACGAGAGAAGACTTGCTGAAACCCGAAGAAAAAAAGTGGCTTTTAGGCGTTAAACTGACGATAAACGCCGAGGCGATAAATAATTCGGCAGAAAGCATAAACAAGGCTTTAAGCGACTTTTTAACGGTTTTTGAAAGGGAATTAAAATCGCAGGCAGACAAAGAAAAAGGTAATTAAAGGACTATGGCGAAAACGACTACGACACAACTTAATAACGACGAAAAGCGTGAGCAACAAAAAGCACTTAATCGTGAAAGGGTTGCCCGTTGTCGCGCCAAGAAAAAAGCGAGAGAGCAAGCCGAAAGGGAAGCGAACGAAATCAAAGCAAATTCGGCGCAGAATAGCGCGAATAATTCTTCTTTCACGCCCGTATTAGACCGTTTCAGAAGTTTAATGCAGACTTACGGCGGTGCGATTTCGGCGCAAGGGTTTTACTCTGCGTTTACCAAAGCAGGCGGATATTGGGCGAATATGCCTACGGTGCAAAACTTGCGAATGAAAGGTTTGCAGTCCTTGCCCGCGCCGTACAACAAAGACGATATTGCTGAATTTTTACGCGCTCCGTACCAGAACGAAATTCCGTTAAGGCAGACGAGCGAAACGCTTAAATGGACGGCTTATCCCTACTTTAAGATAGTAAAAACCTATCAGGATATACCGACTTATCGTTATTACTTCAAGCCGAAATACATAGAAACCGAAGACGCGAAAGCGAAAGAGTTCAAACGCGAAGCGATTTTGCTCGATAAACTCAATAAAGAGTTTGCGCCCGACGTTCAGGCGCATAGGGTGGCGGGCGAAGCCTTAACGCAGGGCAAAGTTTTCTATTGTCCGAGAGTACGGGTCGATAAAACGCATAATCAGGTAAATTTTGCGTTTATGACGGCTTTGCCGATAGATTGGTGTACGATAATCGGCAGAAACAATGTTTCGGGTTATACGGTTTCGTTTAACCTTATGTACTTTATGCAACCGGGAACGGACGTAAGACAGTACGGCGATTTATTTTTGCCGTATCTTGACGATTTCAACGATATGTTTTCCGAGCCGAAAGACACGGAAAGAAGCAGAAACGTCCGCTATGCAAGCGTTTCGTGTAAGGGCGTTGATAAAAGATTTTACTACGATAAAGTTAAAACGAACGCGGCGGGCAGTCCGCAGGTTTTTGAGCAAAACGGCAGATGGTTCTATTACGTAAGTTTGCCCGTCGAAAAAGTGTGGACTTTCGAGATAGACGACACGACCGTAAACGTCGCAAGCCCGTTGAGCGGTTTAATGATAACTTATGCGCAACAGGCGGATTACGAAAACGCGCAGATAAGTTTGCTCTTAAATCCGCTTATCAAGATATTTACGGGCGAAATACCGTATTTTAACGACGACGGGGCGACAAAACCCGACAATTATAGGCTTTCGGAAGCGGGCAAGTTTATGTTTGAAGCCTTTTTCGATAATCTTATGGCGGCAAATAATACGAGCGGAACGGCGTTTTTCACCGCGCCCGTGCAAAACATTAAGTCGCACGATTATCCCGAAAGCGCGAACGCGAATAAGGTTGCAAGCAGTTTCAACGAATACGCGACCGAAAAGAGCGGACTTGCCGCGATTATCCCGATAAGCGATCCGAAAGCGGGTCAGGCGAATTTGTCGGCAAAGTTAGAAGCGAGATATACCGAATGTATTTATCGTCAATTTGAACGAATGATAAATACTATCTATAAATCGCTCAATCTTAATTACGAATGGGATTTCCACTTTTTCGGTACTATCTACACCGAAGAAGAAGAGCGTAAAAACGCTAATACCGCCATTTCAAACGGCGATATATCGGCGCATTTCGTTTTAGCCGCGCTTGACAGACAGAGTTGGGTAGATAAGTTGTCTATGATGAACGCTATAAAAGAAAGCGGACTTCTCGATATGCTTATCCCGCCGATAACGAGTTATACGGCGAAACAGGAAAACAGCGGTTTACCGCCTACGGGTGGCAGACCGAAAGCCGAGGGCATAACCGAAGGCAACGAAAAAACCGCAGACAGCGGCGACGGCGGTAATCAATAAATCTGAAAAAGGAGCGACACTCAAATGATTAGAGATAAAATGAAACTTGTATTAGACGGAAAAAGCGTTGCGGGCGAAAGCGAGGTAATACCCAACACCGTAGGCGAAATGCTTTTCGTTCAGGTTGACGGCACGGCTTCGGCGTTCACTTTGCAGGTGCAAGGTCGTTGCAATCGCGGAAGCGGCGAATTTGTCAACCTTACAGGCTTTGACGGCGCGTTTAATACTAAAAGTTCGGTTACTTCTACGGGCGTGTATACGTACTACATAGAGGGTATGACCGAACTCAAAGTCAATCTCGTATCGGTTGTAGGCGGCGCGATTTCCGTCTACGCTATGACTACTACTTCAAGGGGTAACTGATATGTCCGACGGTTTCTGGAAAATACTTGCGTTAAAAGGCATAAAAGGCGGCGGTGATACGCCAACGCAAGAAAAAACGGTTGCTCTCGATATGGCAAACGGCAATCAGATTATAACGCCCGACGACGGCAAAACGATGACAGAAGCCACGGTATTAAAGCCTGCGACTATGGCGGCGGAGAATATCAAAAGCGGCGTGAATATCGGCGGCGTGGTCGGCAGTTTAGAAGGTAAGTTGCCCGAAGAAGAAAAAACGGTAACTATTACCGAAAACGGCACAACCGAAGTAAATGCAACTGATGGCAAGGCAATGACAAAAGTTGTCGTTACGACAAATGTTGCTATTGACAATAAGGTAGGACAGATTGTAGACGGTAGTATAACTGAGTTGACTGCGGGAGATTTAGAGGGAGCGACAAAACTCAGAGATAGTATATTTTCACAGTATAGCAGTCTTACAAAGGTAGCGATTCCAAGCAGTGTAATTTCTATCGGTAATGAGGCGTTTTATAATTGCCGTAGTTTAACGAACATAACAATCGGTAACGGCGTTGCTTCTATCGGTCGGAGTGCGTTCTATGGTTGCAGTAGCCTTACGAGTGTAACAATTCCAAACAGTGTAAAAACTGTGGGGGATTATATGTTTTATGAATGTAATAAACTTGCAAATGTAGTAATCGGAAATAGTGTTACTGCTATAAGTAACAATATGTTCTATCTTTGTGCAAATCTGACGAACATAACAATCGGTAACGGTGTTACTTCTATCGGTGGTGCTGCGTTTTTTGCTTGTGGTCGTCTTGCAAGTATAACAATTCCTGACAGTGTAACTTCTATAAGTAGTGGCGCGTTTAATTCTTGCACATCTCTCAAAAGTATAACAATTCCAAGCAATGTAACTTCTATGGGTAGTGCTGCATTAAGAATAGGCGGAGGGGCTAACGAAGTAATAATAACTATGTTACCAACCACTCCACCGACTATTGCAAGTAATACTTTTACGGCGGAGTATCTTAATAAAATAATAGTCCCAAAGGGTACGAGTGAAACATATAAAGCAGCAACAAATTGGAGCGCATTTGCTGATTATATTGAGGAGGCAGCAGAATGATTATAAAAGAATACTATATGACAAGAAACGACGGAGTAAAACTTTACAAGTCATATTCTGACAACAACAAAATTATTAAAAAAGTCGGAACGACAGAAGAGTATTCAGCGGCAATCGATATTGAAACTGCGCCGTATACCTATGTAGAAACAGACAAGGACATTCCGCAAGAACAAAGAGAAATCTTCGAAAACGCAGAGGCGGTAGAAAATGCAAACTAATCGATACGCTTCTACGGGTTTTGCCCCGACGAATATACCGAGTAAAAGCGTACCTTCGTACACGAATATCCCCGATAACATTAAGACGATTGAGCGACTTGCCGAAGAGTGCAGACGGCGCGGAAATCGGCTTGAAATTATGAACGGTAAAGTGTACGAAGTAAAGCGAACTTTGCTTATGGAGTTAGATAAGGTATGAAAAAGAGAGATTTTTACAATTACGACAACGCAGATTTTGCGTTTCTTAAACCGCTTATGCGTAAAATTATGACCGCATACGGCGAAGCGGAAAGGTTTTTCGCTTTCATAAAAGAGATAACTTGGGCGAAGTTTGGCTTAAAATCGCTTACGGGGTACATACATTCGCTCGAACACAAGCAACCCGATTATGTTGACGATTTTAAGGCTATTTTAGCCGAAAAGGGCTTGATAGTCGAATATCCGCCAATAAACGAACTTGTCGAAGAGTTTGACGACCTTGACAAGGTTTTCGAGGTTTGCGTGGGTATAATCGACGAAACGGACGAAACGTTAAGAGAGTTCGTATTCGTCGTTGACGGCGAACACAGAGAGTTTTCCGCGCTTGCGAGAAAGGTCGAAGATCTGCAAATGCGTAATAGCGCGGACAGGGCGTTTTTGTTGGACGCATGGTCTATGTGGGATAACGAGCCGTCGTACAGTTCTTTCGACAATTGGGTAAAAAACAACGCTCCGCAGATAAAAGAGTAATCGGGGCGACGAGTAAAAAGGTTGGTGGATTATGGCAGAACTTAAATCTATGGACGAGTTAAGGCAACTCGCCGAAAAAGAAATCGAAGAAAAAAAGAATAAAACCGAAGTCGCCGTAAAGCCCGCCGAAAGCAATCAAACGAGCGTAATGGACGTTGTAAAGGACAAAGAAAACGAACTGTTACAAACGAAAGAAGTGCAGGAATTAGGGCGCAGGTGCGGCGAAGAACGGATAAAATCCGACCTTGCAAAAGAAGCGAGCGAGATTCGCAAAAGGAACGTGCAGACCGCCGAAAGCCTTTACGAAACGGAAACGCGGGAATTACGGCTCAAACATTTACGTGCGCAACTCAATCGGCAACATAAATACGAAATGGATACGCTCGAACAGGACGCGCGGCACACTCAAATGCTTAACAAACGAAGAAAGCAGGTCGAAAAGTTCTTGTATTTATACAACAGCGCGCCCGAAAATATGGTCGAAGTCGTAGACGGCAAAGGCGAAAAGTACAAAGTGCCGAAAGATTTCTCTTACTCGGACTTCGTAAACAGATTCCGTCAACTCGGCAGAAACTTATCCAAACTCGACAAACCCATACTTCAAACGATAAAATGGGCGATAATTATCGGCGTAGGAATAGGGATTATATTCCTTTTGAAACGCTTCGGAATTATCAATTAACACAGATAAACGTCTTTTTTCAAGGAAGAGCAATGGTGGAAACGGACTTTATAAAAAAAATTATTAAAAATCTATAAAAGGAGAGTAAACGAAAATGGATTATGAAGTTATCAATAAAGACCACGTTATCGTGGCTGAAATTGAGAAAAGAAAAGCACTCGTAGACGATTACGAAAACAAAATCGTAAGACGGGCGCAACTCGCAGTCGAACTTGAAAACCTCGACAAAGAAATCGCTTCCACCGATAAGAACAGATTATCCGCCGAAATCGTCGAACTCGAAGACTGCGCGGCTAAACTCGGACTTATCAGATACCCCGAACCCGAAGCAGTCGTAGAAGCCGACGTTACGGAAGAGGTGCGGGCAGAAGCGACGGACGAGCCTGCGGCAGAACCGCAACTCGGATATTAAGGCGCGGAGGTAAAAAGGTTATGTTAGATTGTATCAGACAGGAACTTCAAAAGACCAAAGCGAATATCGAAGCGTTGAAACAATCCGAAATCGCAAATCAAAAAGCCAAAGCGAACATCGAAGTTATCGAACCCGAAATGACGAGGCTCGAAACCGAAAAGCAGAAAGGCTTAAATACCGCAAAGGCTGCCTACGATAAGCAGGTTTCCGAGATAATCAACAGTTACGATTTACAGAAAGCCGCTTTCAAGGATAGGGCTAACGAAAAGATTCAGGCAAAAGTAGAAGAAAGTTTCAAAGCCGTTATTACCGAAATCGATAAACAACTCGCCGAAGAATAAGGAGGGATAGTTATGGATTTTGTGGTAAAGGTACTGCATAATCGCTATTATATGATATGGATTATGGCGGCTATTATATTTCTTCTTACGCAGGCAATCAAGATACCTATAAAGCATTTTACGGTAAAAATAAAAGTAGAAAGAACCCGTAAAGCGGTAAATTCGGTAATACTTTTACTGCCGTTTGCGTTCGGGTGCTTGGGTGAATATTTATACGATACCTATTTAATGAAAACTGCTTTCGACGTTGCCGCAGGTTTTATTCTCGGCGGTCAGTCTATTGCTCTTTATGGCATATTCGAGAGATTTTTAGGTGTAAAGATAGAAAATCCCTATGATAGCGAAGAGGGCAAAGCGGTACTCGAAAAGGTTGACGAAGCGGTTGCAGACGGAACTATTACTACTGACGAAATCAAAGAAATCGCAAGTGCTTCGGTAAACGGGAAAAGCAAAAAAACGAAAAAAGCCGATAAAAAGGCTGAAACGGTCGAAGAAACGCCCGATACTCTGCAAGAGTTTATCGACGGGATCGACTTAAAGTAAAATTAACACAACTGAATATATAGCGGTTTCGCCAAACGGGGTGTAAACGACAGCCAAACGGGGCTATGAGAGAACTATCGGGATATTTTTCTTGACGGTTGCTCGTAGCCCCTTTTATATATTCAAAAAAGGCAAACAGGTAAACGACGATGAGCAAATTCAAAACGATAACCGAAAACGGGAAAACTTACAATTCTTTTATCGGTAAACTTAAAATTCTTGCCGAAAAAGACGGTTGGCGGCAGAAAGCGGAATTATGGCTTCTCAACGATATAACGAACAACAACGATTGGCGTTACGAGCGTTTGGAAGAGCATAAAAACCTTTTTGCGAAAACGCCTATACTCGTCGCTTATGTGGGCGACAAAATCGGCGACGGACACAATTTCAGAGAGGTAAGCAACCCCGACGGAAGCGTTATCGCTTCGTTTATGAGTTCTACCGCCGAAAGAATAGTCGGTTTCTTCGATAACGACAGCGATATAAGAATCGAAGAAAAAGACGGTAAAAAATGGATAGTAGGCATTGGGTATATCTGGCAATGGTACGCGCAGGAGTTGGTGGAAAAAATCAAGAAACAGGGTCTTGACGGAATGTCTATCAGCATTGAAACCCTCGTTGACGAAATGCACAAAGAGGGTTCTACCGAGGTGTTTACCAAATATCAGATACTCGGCACGACTATATTGGGCGACGACGTAGCCCCCGCAGTAACGGGAGCGAATATCAGAGCCTTATCCGCTTTGGGTGTTGACAAGATTAGAGAAGAGACGTTACGAGTCGCGTCAATGCAAGAGCAAAAACAAAAAAATCCGCAATCAAAAACAAAAAAGGAGAACAAAGTAACAGTTATGAAACTCAAAGACTTAAAAAACGGTAAGTTCAACGGGTTCAGAGTTGTCGGCGTAGACGGCGAGAAAGTCGCTCTTTTATCGCTCGACAAAAACGACGCTTTTGTTTCTACCGCAGTTCAAGACAACGGCGAAATAGTCGAGGGCGTTAAAACCGCCGTCAACGCGACTGTTGTTTTTGGCGAAGGTGAAAACGAAGTAAAAGTTGCCCTCGACGCGGTAATCGAAGATTTGACCGCCGAAAACGCCGAACTTAAAGCCGAACTCAATTCGGTCAAAGAAGGCAAAGAAGCAGTCGAAAAATCGCTTAAAACTATGCAGGATGCCGAAATGGCGCGTAGAAAAGAAGCGGTTAAAAACGCCGTCCGCGAACAACTCGCGAAGAACAGAGAAAATTCTCTCGCCGATATCGCGGATAACGAGTGCGACGACCTTTTGACCGACGAAAAAGTCGCAAAGTATTCCGAGATGGAAGAAGACGGCAAGTTTGTCGGCGACGAAAAGGCGCGTTGCGACGTTGACGCGCGTTGTATGAGCATAATTCGCGAACAAAACAAAGCGAAAATGCAGAAGGCTTTCGCTTGGGAAATTCCCAAAACGAACTCCGATAAGAACAACGGCGGCGACGACGTTCAAAACCTTATCGACAAAATGACTAATCAATAAAAATAAAGGAGAACTCAACTATGAGCAAAATTAAAAATACTCGTTTTGAAGTATATGTTTCCAACTCGAAGAGAAACGACAATCAAAACGTAACGGGTAAATTCGGCTCGTTCAGCGGCGCGACTTTTACGCCCGACGACTGCGCCGCAGGTTTCCTTTGCGTAACCAAAGACAGACTTCCGCTTTTGGGATATGAAAGTGCGGGTCTTAAAAACGCAAACAGTTATTACATGATAGCGGCGGCGAGTGGCGCGGTTGCGGGTCTTCCCGGCGACAGAACGGGCATTTACGCTTGCAACACTTACGACGTAAACAAAGCCGTAGATAGCGACGGAATGGTGATCAATCTTCCCGGCAAAACGCTCGGTCTTGCTCTTCCGGCAGACGAAAGAGGCGACTTCACCGAACTTATGGTCGGCAAGCAGTACAATTTCGGCGAGGGCAACTTCTCTACCGCTCCGTCCGATTCGCTTAAATTCGCTACGATTGCTAACGGCTTGCTTGTTGCGGTAGCGGCTGCGCCCACCGACGGCAGTGTATACTTTGCGATCGAAGATTTCGGCAAACGCTTTATCGAAGGCGCGTATGACGGCGGTCAGAAGATTACCGTCAGATGTCTCCGCAGCGTAAAAGCCGCAGGTTAATAGGAGGACAAAAGAATGAACGCAAAATCCTTAAACGCTTTGTCGAGAGATATATTCTCTTACAAATCCAACAACAATCAAAAAATCAAAGTTTGCTCTGCCGAAGGGAAGTCGAGAGAAATCAGCCGCGACGAACTTATCAGCGCGGGCAGACTTGCAACCGTCGAATATTTCGGCAGAATTGCAAACAAAAGCAGGAGCAATTCCTACACTTCCAAAGTAGAAGATTACGCGTCTTTTTCGCGTAATACTTGGATAAACACCGTTCTTTTCTGCGCGGCGCAGGCAAATACGGTAATCGGTAAAGCCCCGTATTCGACTATAAAAGAAGTCGAAAACGACCTCGGACTTTACAAAAACCCGATTTTCCTTAACGCGTTGCAGTCGATTTCGCAAGAAGTTATCACGCCGTTGCTTCCCGCCGTTATGGACGGAGTAATGGACAAACTTGTTACTTGGGAAAGAGGCAGAATCGGCGAAACCAAACTCGTAGACGTTTTGTCGAACGATTTCTTCGTATTCGACGACGATTCTTGGGGTTCTGTTTCGAGTAAACCGTATCAGTACCTTTACAAGAGCCAAATCGCCGTTACGCCGAAGCCGTATACCGCAAAGACTAAAATTAAGTGGTATCAGGACGTTATCGACGGCGAAGCGGGTCGTTACTACGCGGCGTTTGCTCGCGGTGCGGCAAGCAAAATGTACGCTATGACGCTCGGCGAATTTAACAAAGCGATAGCGAACACGAAATATATGCCTTCGGGTAGCGAGTTCGACGGTTTCTCGCTCGACAACTGGAATCAGGCGTTAATGCAGTCGCAAGCACTCAACGGCGTTTCGCGTACTCAACTTATGGCACTCGGCTCTCTTGCCGGACTTTCCAAGATACTTCCTACGGTCGGCACGGACGGCGCGGTAGCGGGTATTCAGGGTGAAATCGGTACGGAGTTCGTAAAGAACGGCTTCCTTGCCAACGTTGCAGGCGTAGACCTTATCGAAGCGGGTCTTGCGGTAGTTCCCGGTACGCAGAACTTCGAGCCGAAATTCCTCGGTCTTGACGACGCGACGAAGAAGAATATCTACATAATGGCTAAAATCGGCTACGCGCCTATGGTAGGCGCAATCGCCGAGGGTTCGCCCATAACCATTACGTTTACCCCCGAAGAAACCGCCGATATGACTATCGACATTTCGGAAACGTTGGTATTCGATATCAAACCCGCGTTCAGTTCCAGAATAATCAAGATAAAGATTTAATGGAATTGTCGGCTTAAACCGATATATACGCAATACGACGGCAATATTGCTGTTGCCGTCGTTATACGGGGATAAGAGAATTTATGCGGCGTGCAACTCCCGCAATCCCCGAAATAAAATTTTCCGAAGGAGAAGAAAAATGGCAGAGGAAATTAAAAAAACAAACAACACGAAACTTGCGGGCGAATCTCGCAAAACCTACACGGAAGCGGAACTTCACGAAATTGTGAATAAAGCCGTTGCCGAGGCGGTTAAAGCGGCAATGCAAAACGTACAGCCGCAGACGGTATACGTCAAGGACATGGCGGACGAATATGTTACGCTGTTGTATATGGGCGTTGTAGCCGAAGGTTCGACCGTACACCTTAATGACAGGTTAGGCGACATTCAGGGTAGAGGCGGCACGAGAGATATTCCCAAAAAGGAATTTCTGCAAAACCTTACGCCGAGCGTTCTTGACCGTTTGAAAGACAGAAGGCTTATAGTCTTGTCCGGGCTTACGGACGACGAAAGAGAGCGTTACGGGCTTAAATACGAAGACGGCGAACTTCTTTCGCCCGATATCTATTACAAACTTTTATCTTTGCCCGAAGACACTATTTGTAAGATCTTCAAATTGGCTTGCCCTGAACATAAGGCAATAATCGCAACGCTTTATATTGATGCGTATATGGCGCACGACAACAGGGTAAATCAACCGCTTATTCAACGCCTCAACAACATATCAAAAGAAACGGATAAGGACGGAATGTTCAAAGCGATTCTCAAAGATATGGCAAGAGTTTTGGCAGATAACGCAGACTAAAATAAAAGGAAAATAAAATGACACCGATTTTAGAAGTCTTAACGAAATATTGCGCTCAATACGTTGACGATATACGGCTTGAAGAATTAGCGGTAGACAATCCGCCGCTTTATGCGAGAAAAATGTCGGCGTATCTGAACGTTGCAATACCGCTTTTCAATAAACCCGCCGAGGTTTTGCCTTATTTGGTAGGCGATAAAAATGACCCTAAATACGTCGAAGCAAAGTATGACAATACGCAATACACGCTTACGGAAACTATCACTTCGTCGAAAGTGGTAAGTCTCGGCGACGAATACGTCGGCTACGAGTTGTTTTCGGCACACGTTCTTACGCGCGACGCGTCGGGCAACGTTGTTTCTTTACCCGCTGCCGAGTGCGAATACGATAAAACGACGGGTAATGTAACGATAAACGCCACGGCGGATAATCCAATAGCAAAAGGCGTTGTATTCGATTTTGACTTCTATACGGACGGGTATTTTGCAAACGATTTGCCTATCGAAATGAAGAGTATTCTCGGAATGTGTTTTCAGGTCGTATGGCAAGACCGTTTCAATACCGATTGGCTTTCCAACGTTGCAAAAGTGGAAGATAAGAGTTTTTACGAACAAAACCGCGCCCGTAAAATGGACGCGGACACGGCTCGGCTCAATCAACTGCGCCGTAAACTTGCCGAAGAAATGCGGCAATACGAGCAAAATCTCTACTACAAAGCAACGATACCCGCCGTCAAACGGTTGCAGTTTTAAGGTGAAAGATTATGAACGAATATTTCAGAATAACCGACGAACTTATGCAAAAGGCAAAAACCTATATGCCGCTTGCGGATAAACAAGTTATTTCCTATCAGATAGCGAGGCATTGTCTGATTTCCGTAGTCGCCGAAAAGGAAGACCACGACATAAACAAGATCCTTGCGTTGCCTGCGGTGCAGGGTGAAAACGCGCCGCTTAAAGCGATACTCTTACAAAATACGTTGCTCGGCTTTTATTTCGATATCGAATTGGACGAAAAGAAAGATTCTTACGAGCAGTACGATTTCTATGCGGGCGGGGCAATGATGAATCAAATCGAGAGATATAAGGTCAATCCCTTATTCAAGGAAAAAGCCTTTGATATTCTCACTGATTTCAAAGAACTCCAAAGAATGGTGTACATAGAAATCGAAAATCTCAAATCTCACTACAATAACCCGATATATCGTTTGCTTTCGGCGTTGTCGGTATATTCCACGCCCGAAAGAGTTACAGAACTTGCAAAAAAACTGCAAGAAGAAGTAGCGAAACTCAACGTAACATCGGATAAACCCGAAGAGAGCGGCGCAACGGAGAAAGAAAATGCCTAAGTACAGTCAATGGTTTCCATACATAAACACGCAGGAAAGTTACAACGATATGTCGCAGATAACCGACCTTACGCGTAAAATATGCGATTACCTTATTGACGCTCCGCAAGGCGATTATCAGCCCGTAGACGACAACTCTTATTCTCGTTGCAGATTTTGGAAGTATCTTTATCACGACGGCGCAAGACCTTTGTCGAAAGCATTGCCGACGATAAAAGAGAAAATGAGCGTCGTCTTTAATCCCGAAAGAGCGGAAAACCCGCCGACCGATAAAGGTTACAGGATATTCCCGCAAATATGGGTAAAGCAAAGTCAGACGGACGCTCAAACGCGCGTTTACGTTTTCGAGGGAAGGGAAATGCCGAACGACAGTTTCAAAACGGCTACGGCAATTCACTTTTATATTTGGTCGCATTACACGAACGAAGCGAACTCGAAAGAACAAGAGTACAGTAGAACGATGGGGATCGAGCAAGCCATAATCGAAGCGTTAAACGGCGTAAATATGACGGGAATCGGCACGTTTATGTTTGACAGGCGTTGTCATCCCGACTGCGGAAGTCGTCCAATCTACGACGGCGATATTAACGTCGGCAGAGAATTGATAATCGGTCTCGAACTCGCAACGACGAAAACGCCTTTGCCCGGTGAGACGAATAATAAGCCCGATATTGGTGGCGTTAAACTCGCCTAATAGAGGATCGACTATGTGTGAAAATTTCGGAATGTACGAATTTTGCAAGTCTTGCCCGCAAGAGAATAAGGCTTGTTGCGTTGCTTATAAAAAACATAAAAAGAACAACGCCGTCGAGTTCGTTATAGACGGCAAAAAACTAAAATTCAGAGGTACGACAAATGAGCGAAAGCACGGCGAAAAGCAGAGCGGAAACGGAATTAAAGGCACTTGAAGAAAAACTCGGAAATCTCACGAGTTTTATTAAGACGGTAGGTTTCCGCGAATTAAAACCTGCAATGCGCAGGTTGTTAAGACGGCAGGCGTTTTATATGAAGAGATACGCCAAAATCTTATGCCGCAGAATAGAAATATGGGATAAGTAAGGCGGGCAAAATGTCTAATCAAAGCCAAAAATACATAAAAAATGCGATTGCGGCAAGCAATAAAATGTCAACAGTGTTGAAAAACACACCGAAACAATACGCCGACCGTAAAACGCAATATATGGCAGAGCGGGCAAGAAAGTTCGATTCAAATCGTGCGTATCTTGCAAGCGACTATTTTAATGCCGACGTGCAGGGATTGTCAGCCGACGATTTCTATAAATGGGTAAACACAAACATACGCCTGTCAGATTTATCGTCTAACGACAGCAAGTCGTTTACAGGCAGTAAAACAGACGATTTCAAGTTAGTGTTATTTCCCGAAAAGCATATCGATTACTTTCCTATCGGCGCAAAGATAAAGACTGCGGGTAGCGTGTGGCTTTCCATAAACCCGTCGAATGTATCGAGCGTAAAGCCAACGGCGGTCGTAGCGCGTTGTAACTCGTCATACAATTCGTTCGATTACTACGGCAACGTCGTTACCGAGCCTATCGTCGTCGAGCGTTATGCGATGATGAACAACTCGAACGAAACGCCGAACAATCTCGTATTACCCGACGGATATTTCAACGTTACTTGCCAACTTAACGATAACACGAAACAGATTAAGCAAAACTACCGCTTAATTCTTGGCAGTCAATCGTTTTACGTTACCGGGGTTACGGACTTTATTCAGGAATTTTCGGGCGATCGCGACAGTTGCCATTTGCTTAATTTTACCATTCGCAAAGAAGAGAATATCAACGAATACGACGACTTGGAAAAGACTTTTACCGCGAACGGCAAAAACTCGGTTTATTCCGCAACGCTTGACGGCGCGGATAAAATCAAAGTCGGGCAAACCGCTCAACTTACTGCGCATTTCTCGCTTAACGACGTTGAAATTTTACCGACCGAGGATAAACCGATTACTTGGATATATTCTTCGAGCGATAACGCCGTAGTTTCGGTAAACGAAAACGGCGAGATTACCGCGAATAAGAACGGAAATGCGATTATCACGGCGACGCTCGCCCAAAATACGACGATTTCGGCAACGCTTGAAATTGCGGTAGCAGGCGACGTAAACGAGCCTTACGTGGCGTTTTTAGGCGTTCTGCCGACGGAAATTACGCAGTACGACGAAGCCGTCGTAAAGGCGAGATATTACGAAGAAGGCGCAAAGACGAATAAACCCTTGTCGTGGACTTTCGGCGGGGCGAACAGCAACTGCTACGTAGCGACGATAGCCCCGAAACAGATGTCGGCGCAAATTCAATGTCTTAAAGCAAGCGTAGAGCCGCTTGTCGTTACGGTCAGTTACGGCGAGTATTCGGCAACTACCGAAATCACGTTAAACGGGTATTAAGACTATGGCAAATAGATACGAATGTCCGAACGCGGTAAGAAAATCGCAGTTAGAATTTTTACTTTGCAAACTTTTAATGAAAGACGGCGAAAGTTATTACAACGTTAAAGACAGCGTAAACGCAATGTGCGCTTATCAAAGGCATTGCAATTGCACTAAACGCGTCGAAAACACGGAAGAAGCGCAAAGTTGTTACAGATACCACTCGGAGCAAAAGTCCGATTGATATACACCGATAAAAGGCAGGAGATAAGAAATGAGCCAATTATCACAATGGGAAAGGCAACAGAGAATTAGGCAAGGAAGACCTATCGAAATGCTTAATTTGACGTTCTATCCCGTAAAAATGTCATTCTATGAGCAATTTTTAGCGTGTAAAGACGCATTGATAATCAGATTAGGTACGCTCCCTGTTAAGTACCAAATGAAAGATTATCTCAATGCCGTTTTTTCGCTTGAAATTGACGAAACGATTAAGAACGGAGCGGGTAGCGGTTTATTTAGCCGATTATTGCTCTTAATGTCGTTATCTTTGCGGATAGATAATTTCGATATTAAAGAGTACATGAAAGGCGAAAATATCGTTATCAGGCAGGTCGGAAAAGACCTTGAAATAGTCCGATTCAAAATGACGCAAGGCGATAATGTCGCGGAAATTACGCCCCAAGATTTTTCCGCATATATACGACCGCTTATTGCAGACCAAAACGGGCTTGAATTGCCCGACGACAGCGAAAACGAAGAACTTGTTTTAGCCCAAAAGCAACTACAAGAAATGCAATCGAGTAATCAGGTTAAACTCAAAACCGATTTATGCAGTCTTATTTCGTCCGTAGCATACTTTTCAAAGGTGAGCGAAAGAGAAATCGACGACTGGACTATTCGTGAGTTTGAGAACCGATTTAAGGCGATAGACCGTGATAAGAAATACACTCTTTACGGACAAGCCGAATTATCGGGAATGGTTACGTTTAAGAAAGGCAATCCGTTTCCGTCGTGGGCTTACGACAGTATCGACGAAACGATGGGTACTATGTCGGCAAGCGATTTAGGTAAGCAGTTAGGCGGCGTAAAACAAAAATAAATTAACAGGAGATTTTATATGAACGCATTTCATTTTGGTGATCCCAACCTTTTCGTAAAAGGTATTGCGGAAGTAAAAATCACCGACGCGAAAGGCAATATTATCGGTTATGACACCGTTGCGAGCGAAGGTTCGGTTACGTCGTCCGTCAATCTCGGCGAGATAACCGGTGCGGTCGGCAACCCGTTGCTTATAACTATTCCCGATACGACGCGTCTTTCGGGTACTCTTACTTCGCAGGCGTTTTCGTTAAGACAAAGAGCAATGATAAGCGGCGGTACGGTTAAGAATAACGGTGTTGTCGAAGTCGTAGAAGCGGGTGTTGCGCCCGTCAGCGGCAAACTTACCATTCCCCACCTTGCGGATTATCCGCCGGCAAGAGCGTATACCCAAGATTCCGACGACACTTACGGCTTGTGTTACGTAAGACCTGCGGGCGCGACCGATTACACGGGTGAAAACGTCGGCATAGACCTCACTACGGGTGTAGTGCAGGGTAACTATACGGGCGCGTCTTACGACATATTTTACTTTACGTCGGTTGCTTCGGCAAAGGTTCTCGACCTTCCGTCGAACTTCACGCCGCAGGTTGCGGGTCTTACCTACAAATACAACGTTTACGCGAAACAGGGCGAAGCGGTTACTAACGGCTCGCTTGCGGGTTACTTGTATCTTGTTGTAAAGTACGCTCAATTCACGGGCGACGCAGGTATTTCGGCTTCGCAAACGGCAAACGCGACTACCGCTTACGACTGGCAGGCGTTGGCAAACGTAGACAACATACCCGACGCGACGGATTTCCGCGACTGCGCGAACTCGTCCGCTCCGTATGCTTACTACGTATACGTTCCGTGTGGCAAAGTAACCGACCAAGTAGAAGGCTTATTCGTCGTCGGTGGCGGTGTAACCGCAAAAGTCGGCGCAAAAGTCCAAATCCCCGTCAAGTATTTGCTTAAAGACGGAACGGTTGCACAGCCCGTTTATTCGTCTTTGACCTATGCTTCTGCGGCGGCAGGAACGGCAAAAGTCGATAATAACGGCGTTGTCGAAGGCGTTGCAGCAGGTAACACGACGGTTACGATAACCGTTCCCGACGTTACCCCCGCCGTCAAAGCGACTTGTACCGTTACGGTTACGGCGTAAATTTTTAACTAAAAACGCTGTCTACGCCCTGAAATACGGGCGTAGATACGGCGTTTTGTTTTTATAGGTGTAAAATGAACGATTTTCTGAAAGTTAATGTCAGGATAGTCGGGCTTGAAAATGACATAAAGAAGCAAGAAAAGATTATAGAAAATACAATTCCCAAAGCCCTACAATACGTTGGCGCAGAAATGATGTTTTCATTGCAAAAGCATATTGCGCAAGACTGGTATAAAGCCTATATTCCGAGTAGTTATCAAAGAAGAACGGATAATCCGAGTTTAGGAACTCCGCTCGGCAGTGAGAAAAATATGACCCCGGTAGGGAATATGGTTAGAGGGAAAAATTTAACTTTTAATTATTATCCTACGGGTGAACATATCGACGGATTTTATTATGTCCGAAACGGAAACGACTTAATTGAAAGTATACAGACAGGCAACTTATGGGGAGAACCGCCACCGCGCCCGTTTTGGAATAATTTCGTTCACGACCAAGAAAGGGAAGTAATCGAGAATTTTATAAATGGAATGAAACAATTCGGCACAGAAGGAATAGAAGTAAAGGCGGACAACAACGAAAGTGTGGACTTGAAAGATTCCCTCTTAAAAAGCGAAAACGAACAAACACATTTTAATATTTGACAACAACCGAGAAATCCTCGGTAGTTATATAAACAGGAGCGACTTATGGCAAAGATAATACTTGACGTAGAATTAAAAAATACACTTGCTACGCAACAGTTAAAGCAACTCGAAACATCTATAAAGTCGGTTGCCGATTCTTTAAGCGGCGTAAAGGTAAACAAAGACCTTACGGCGCAGATAAACTCTTTAACGAAGTATTATAATTCGCTTGCGAAAGTCGCGCAAAAGACTTTACAAATCAATAACAAAAACGCCATAGCGGAACAGAAATTAGCGCAAGAAAAGGCTAAAACCGCAACGGCGGTAGCAAAACAGACGACAGCCGAAATTAAAGCGACAAAAGCCGCCGAAGACTATTCAAAAGTTCAAAAGGCTGGTACAGTCGTCGTAAAAGAAAGCACGAAAGCAATAAACGAAAATACTGAAGCCGCAAAAAAATCGCAAAGTATGCTTTCGATAATGTACAATCAATTAAAGTGGCAAATCGCTATGACTATGGTTATGAAACCGCTTCGGGCTATAACGGGCGCGTTTCAGAGCCTTAATACGACTTTGGTTGAAACGGAAGACAGGATAATCGAGTTGCAACGCGTTTTGCCGAGCGGCTCGATAGGTGATAAAGACCTTTCGGATAAGTTGTATAAAATGGCGCAGGAATACGGGCAGACGTTTGAAAACGTAAGTCAGATAGCCCTTAACTTTGCGCGTTCGGGTATGAACGTTTCCGAAACGTTAAAGGCGACGGAAGCGGCGGTTGTCGCGCTTAACGTTGCCGAACTTGACGCAACGCAGGCTTCCGACGGGTTGATCGCCATAATGCAACAGTTTGGCTTGTCTGCCGACGATTTAATGCTTATCGTCGATAAACTCAATATCACGGCGGATAATGCTGCGGTTACGACCGATAAACTTTTAACGGCGTTGCAAAGAACGGGTTCTTCGGCGAAAAACGCAAATCTTAATCTTGACGAAACCGTAAGCATAATTACCGCCTTATCGGAAGCGACGGGCAGAAGCGGTGAAAACCTCGGTACTGCCGTCAACTCTCTTATTCAATTTTCTACGAAGAGTTCCGCGCTCGATACTTTCGAAAAATTAAGCGAAAATATGGCGAATATCGTCAATGACTTCCGCCACGGCAAAGGCACGGTGCTTGATATTTGGCAGGGTTTGTCGGAAGAAATCAAAAACACTAACGGGCAAAACGAAAGTATTCTCGGCACGCTGTTTACCGACGACGATTGGCGTAACCTTAACGACGAATTACAAGACGCTCTCGGCGAAAATTACGCCAAAGTAACCGAAATCTACGACACGGCAAGTACGTTCCGTAAAAACTATTTTATCGCTCTCTTAAACAATATGGACAGCGTTAAAAAGGCACAGGAAACGTTAGCAGACGCAGCGGGATATTCTCAAAAGGAAAACGAAGAATATTTAGATACTTACTCGGCAAAACTCAACGCATTAAAGGCACAATGGCAATATTTAGCCAACGACGAACAAGGGTTTTTGTCGTTCAAGAAAGAGTTGATATCCATTGCTTCGTGGTTGTTGAAAATAATTGAATACACGGGTGGTTTAAGAACTACTGTCCTTGCATTAGGAACTGTTTTAGCATTGATTTACGGTAAACAGATTGCCGCAGGCTTTGCAACGTTACTATCTTCGATAAAATCAATTATCCTTGCATTTAAGCAGGGTACTGCCGCCGCAATAACGTTTAATAACGCTTTGGGAGCAATAGGCTTGATAGCCACGGCAATATCGGTTGTAATCGGTATTATTGATTCCGTCAATAATGCAGGAAATAAAGATATTTCGGGAAGTCTTGAAGAGGGGTTAGATAATCTTAATAAGTTAAAGACCAACATAGAAACGGTAACAAACGAATATGCCGATTATATCTCTCAATTTGAAAAGGCACGCGCCGTTTTGGAAGATAATGCTTCTTCTACAAGTCAAATCGAGGCGGCTCAAAATACGTTATTGACTATTCAAAATAAACTTATTGAAAGCAATAACAAGTATAAAGACTCTCTCGACCTTATAAACGGTAGTCTTGAAGACCAAAAAGAGTTAATTAAAACTTCCGAAAAAGACGATCTTCAACAGCAAATAAAAAAATATTACGACGAAAATTCAAAGGCTTTTTCAGATGCTCAAAAGTATTTAAGTAGCAAACAAAAAGTATGGGTGTTCCCCGAATACACCAATCTTTACAATCAGGGGGACTCAAAGTTAAATAATTGGCTTAATAAACACGGATATAGTAGTGAAAAAGCCAACAAGGCTGAAAAATGGTATATCCAAGTTGGTGAGGCTTTTGGTTCATTCTTTGGTGTAGAGAATATTCCAACTTCCTTTTGGGGGAAAGGGGGAGGAAACCTGACTCCTGAGGAATGGCTTGCGCTTTTCACCGAAATCAAGGAAGAAATTCAAGAAGATTCAACATTAAGTGATTCAGATAGAGAATATCTCTTAGGGTATATAAATTCTGCTATTAAATCATTTGGTGCTGAAAGTAAATACGACAAATCAAACAAATTATTGTATGGCGACGAAAATTCCGATGACTTTCTGAAAAGATTATCGCTTGAACAAATCCGTAAAATAGCGAAAGGAGAAATGTCCGACGAAGAATTTCAGAAAATTCTCGACAGTTACTTAAAGGCAACGGAAGAAGTCAAGGTTTGGTCGGACGATTTATCCAAAGTCGCAAGCAAGTATAAAGACATCGCTAACGCCTTAAAAGAAATCCGCGACACACAAAAAGAAACCGCCGATTACGAAGAAAAGCGATTAGCCGTTTTAGAAGCCGAAAAGGCATTGAAAGACGCTGAAAATTCAATGGACGTTCTTACCTATAATACCGAAACGGGTAGGTTGGAATGGCAACAAAATACCGAAGCCATTGAAAATGCTCAAAAGAATCTTGATAAAGCCAGAGAGAATATTAAAGACGCGGCGTGGGATGACGTGCTGAATTTGTTAGACAAAGACAGTTTAACAAATAAAGAATTGTTAGAAACGCTCGATAAATGGGCGAAAGCCTATGAGGGAACTTTCGGCGAAGGTGAAACACCTGAATTTGTTGACAAAATTATTGACGCGATTGAAAAGAGCGGTCGCGTACATATTCGTTCGACAGAGGGCGAAGATGACACGGACGGAACGACCGACGGCGAAGAAACGCCGACTTATGATAGCGGTGGTGTCTTGCACGGTTTAGGAGGCATAAAAGCGACTTCGCGCGACGAAATAGTTTTACCACCTGAATTAGCCGAGAAGATACTCAATCCGACCTCTAACGCACAATTTAAGGCTTTTGCTGATAGTCTTGGGCTTTTATTCGGCGCGACAAACCGTAGCCCGATATTGTCGCGCGGAGACATTATCACTAACGGTGGCAGCATGATAAACAATTCTAACAACAATTCTTACGTTGTGAACGGCGTACCGATAAGCGCGGAAGACGCGCAAACAAAAACAATCGTCGAGTTGTTTGACAATATGAAATTAGTCAATTAAAGGAGTATAGATATGTTATTTCAGCCGTCAAATATTATCCCTTCGACCCTTGCAGGAATAAACGAAAGCACGATAGACGCGGGGAGTAGTTTGTATATTTCGTGGCAATTAAACGGTAATTCCCCGCTGTACGCGTATAAAATTCAGATATTTTTAAGAAATAGCGACGGTACGCTCACTGAAAAAGGAAACGTAACCTATATTCTCGACGTGCCGATTTATCCTAACGACAACAAGGGAAACCCGCAAAACTGTATATGTTCAAAAGAGCGTTTATGGAGTTCTCTCGGCGTGGAAAACGGCAACGATTATCAATTGCAATTAACTCAATATTGGGCTTTGTCGAGTTCGGGCGGCATACTGTCGGACAATTATGCCGTCGTTCAATTTTCGCCGACCGTATTTAAGGCGAGAACGACCCCGACGCTTTCAATAAACAGTATTCCGTCGGTTATCACTTCGCCTGCGTACAAATTTACTGCGACTTATGCGCAGGCGCAAGGCGACGCAATCAATTGGGTGCGGTGGCAATTATTTAGCGGGAATACGCTCATTGCAGATACGTTGCCTATTTCCACAGCCGATTTATCGTTTACTTACGACGGCTTTATCGTGTCGAATAACACGTTCAGAATAGTTTGTACCGTCGAAACGGCAAACGGCGTGCAAGTAAGCGACGAAAAGACTTTTACGGTACAAGCGGAATTAAGTGCTACGGGTACTGCAGTGGCGAAATCGCAAAACGCATACTCCGTCGTATCAAACGATATAAATTTTCCGTACTTTTCTATTCCGGGCGAAGCGTCAGGCACGTCGCCGTCGTTCCTTGCCGGTCTTCTTAATTTGGAAAATTCGTCTCTTGTAAGATGGAACAATACGAATAGCGGACAATTAAATATTTCTGCGCCGTGGTCGTTAAGTATCAATTTTACGATAAAATCGACTACGGACAATATAGTTATCGCTCTCGGTAACGATACTAATTCTTTGCAAATAGAATTAACCCCCGGAGATTCGTCGAATGATAATCAATTGAGAATAAGAATAAATAATAACTATATCAATTTAGGCAGTTCGACGATTTATTTAATTAACAGTGCCTTGACGGCTTTCCAAATAGTCGTGTCGCCTACTAAAATATATCTTTATTCCTACCGTAGCGGAATTGAAGCAATGTTAGCCGAATTTACTATCTCTTTGGATAGTTGGCAGTCGTCGATAAAAAACGTAGTGATTTACGGCGCGAGATATTACGGTTGGATTTGGATAGGGAATAAAGTTTTGACGAGTTCGCTTTCTGTCTCGGAAGCGCAATGGTCGAATAACGATACGGCTTTTTGCACGAATTTCAGTCAAGAAACCCTTAACGCAGGCGATATCAACAATCTGCAATCTTCGTTTAGTATTTACCGTGTTGAAAATGACGGAAATGCAAAGAAATTAGTTAAATTACCGCGTTCTTATGCTCAATTCAGAGATTTTGGCGTTAAATCAAACGCAAAATATAAGTACGTGATAATTCCGACCGCAAATACGATTTATGGCGCGAGCGTTGTATCAAACGAGATTTATCAATGCGAAAATGCTTATTACCTGATAAAGGCTCAAAACAATATCGATGACGATCCCGACATATATTATGTTACGGGTTATTGGAAATTCGGAAACAATATCGCATACGGCGCAATAAGCAACAACAACACGCCAAACTGGCTTACGAATTTTACGGGGTATAGATTGCGGCAACCTTCTTCAAGAAAGGGTCGTAGCGGAACGTTACAAGCCTTGTTATCAAATACGACAAACGCTTATTATTTCGACACTGTTGAAGAAATGCAGGAATTGTATTCGGCAAGCGTAAGCGGAGATACGTTTTTCTTGAAAGACCCCAAAGGGAATATCTTTCAGGTTGGCATTTCCGCGCCGATTACGCAGACGATCAATACAAAAACGGGAACGCAAGAAGTAAGCGTATCTATTTCGTGGGAAGAAATCGGCTCTGCCGAAGACGTTGCGCTTATTCAATTACCGCAAGCCGACGGCACTTTCGCTAATCTGAAAAAGAATTAAAAAGGAGCGATATGGCAGAAACTCATAAATATTTGCAATATCTGCAAGCGTTAAAATATCCGTTCAAAAAACTGACGAAACTCGAATTTTTACAGCCCGACGGTTCTGTTGCGTTCTTTTTAAGTAATAACAGCAAGCGAGGGTATAATCAAAAGTATCAATCGTCGGCGTTTATTCAAGGAGGAACGCTTAACGTTTCACTTCAAAACGGACAGCGCAGAAAAGCAACGATAACGCTTTCTAATCTCGACAACGCTTTTGATTACAACGTCAACAATATTTGGTTCGGCACGCAATTAAGGCTTTCTATGGGGATTGTTTTACCCGACGGAACGGATTTTTATCTGCCGCAAATGGTCGGAGTTATCAAAAATCCGCAGTCGGTATTCAGCGAAAATCAGAAAACGGTTACTTTTCCGCTCGTAGACAAATGGGCTAATCTTGACGGCTCGCTCGGCGGCACGCTGCCGAAGCCCGTATCAATACCCGTTACGACCGAAGAAGAGGCAGGGCAGAACGCTTTATACAAATGGATTTACGGCTTATTGCATTTATCTAAATTTGACTTAAATCAAACCGACGATATAACAAAGGCGATAGACCCTACGCCGCCGATTTTGCCGACTTACTATCTCGGACAAACTTGGGATAGTACGAAAAGCGACGGGTCGGTCAGGACGATTTACGTAACGGACATTCCGTTTCCTTATACGGAAAATTGCGGTGGCAATATCGGTTCTCTGTTATCACAGTTGAACGAACAAATAATCGGGTTAATCGGTTACGATGCCGCAGGCGCGTTAAAAATAGAGCCGTCGCAATCGGATATAGACGACTATCAAAAGGCGGTTTTATGGAATTTTACTCCAAAAAATTGCAATCTTTCGCAGATTTCAGAAACATTAAAAAACGATGCCGTGTATAACGATATCGTCATTGTCGGCGGTGGAAATTCGCAAGTGGGCGTATGGGGCAGAGCAAGCAATTACGATCCCGCAAGCGATACGAATATCAATCTAATCGGAATAAAAACTCAATGCGAAACGCGGGCTAATTTTTTCAATGCAAAACAATGTACGGATTTTGCACAATATAGGCTGAAACAAAAAACGGTTTTGCAGAAATCCGTGAACATTAGTTGCAGTCAAATGTTTCACTTGATCGAAAATCAACTCGTTACGGTACAACGTACCGATAAGCCCGGAAGTCCGACCGAAAGACACTTAATCAATTCTTTTTCGTTGCCGTTGAGCGAAACGGGGGCAATGACGATAAATGCAACGAGCGTTGCGGATATTCCTAAATTTACTTTGAACGCATATATCGAAGGCGGTGCATAATGTCAATTTTAAGTAACAGTGAACGAATAAAAAGGGCGATAGAACAGGTCGTAGACGAACGGTTAAAGAGCCAGACAAAGGATTGTTTCCGCGTGTATAAAGCCCTTTTAACCGCAAAAGGCGATACGACTATGACCGTTAAGATACTCGGCAATAACGCCGGTTCTAACGACACTATGACAATCCCGTTTTCGTCTGCCGTTGCCGACGCGGCGGTTAATTCTATCGTTTTGGTGGCAACGACTTACGATTCGTGGCGAAACGCCGTCGTATGGGAAAAATACAATTTCAAAAGTCCATCGGGTGGCGGAGGCGATATAACTCAACACGACTTGAACGTACTTGAAGCGAAAATCAACGAGAATATTATAGAAAATCCGTCAAAAACGTATCTCGTTTGGAAAGGAACGACTTTCCCAAATTCAACGCAGGCAACGTTCAAAGCCCCCGCAAATTCGGTAATCGATTGGGGCGACGGAACGGTCGAAAAATTTAATACGGCAAGTTCAACCGTAAATACACATACATATACCGACGGAATCGATTATCATTTAATAGCAATAAGCGGATTGACTTCTATCGCCGCCACATCATTTTACAATTGCGCCGATCTTGTAAATATAACAATCGGCAGTAACGTAACTTCTATCGGCTCTTCGGCTTTTAATTCTTGCAGTGGACTCACGAGCATTGTAATTCCTTATAACGTTACCTCTATCGGCAGTAGTGCGTTTCTCAATTGCGCGAATCTGAAAACGATTACTCTATCGCGTACTACGCCGCCGACGTTACAAAGCACGTCGTTGCCGACTACGATTGAAAAAATTATAGTGCCGAAATCAGCAATAAACATTTATAAAACGGCGACAAATTGGTCGGCATATTCAAGTAAAATCGTATACGAGGTCGATAGTAGCGATTTAACGCAAACGACGAATAAAACGCTTACTATTAAACAGAACGGCACGACGCTCGGAACATACGACGGCTCTGCCGATACTACCGTGAATATAATAACGAGTAGTTCGGTGGTATATAGACCAATAGGCAACGACTATTATTAAGAGGTGAAAAATGACAAAAGTATTTATTTACGGTATGGGGCGAATAGGGCGTGTGGTAACAAGGCTTATTTTAGAATCGTTTTCCAATGATTTTTTAATAGTCGGGTTCGGAGACCAATACCTATCGCCGACAGATTGCGCTTATCTGCTCAAATACGACACCGTTTACGGGGTTTCGCCGTTTGCAGATGAGATTACTGCCGAAGAATCTGCGATAGTAATTCAAGGGACACAAATTCAGTATTATCAAAACGTTGCCCCTATCAATATTCCTTTGGGAGAATTAGACGTAAAAATTGTTATCGATTGTTCCGGGGCGTTAAGTGCCGATACGGCAAGTGAAGACTTTTTAACGGCGGGCGCGCGAAGAGTCGTACAACTTTATCCGGGGTCGAACACTACGAAAAAAGTCGTTTATTTAATAAACGATAGCGACGTTGAAGCCGAAGATAAAATTATCACTACGGGTTCTTGCACGACGCAAGCGTTGGCGTATATAGGAAAGGTATTAAATGACAACTACGGCATTGAGTACGGCGAAGTTACTTCTTTGCACGCATACACGAACGATCAAGCCACGAACGACAGCGTGTCGATACAACTTCCGAGGGGGCGTGCCGCGGCTCAAAATATCGTGCCAACAACAACGAACGCGAACCGTTTAATCGGCAGAGTCATTCCCGCATTAAACGGAAAATTTTACGGCAAGGCGTACAGAGTTCCCGTGTTGGATGGGAGTTTGATACAAGTAACTGCGGTTGTGTCAAGTTCAGTAACAGTAGACGACGTAAACGCCGCATTTAAGGCAAACAGTAACGAGTGTTTGGGGAATAGTGAAGACCCGATTGTTTCCTCCGACTGTATAAATCAAGATCCTACGGTGATTGTATTGCTTTCGCAGACTGTCGTTAATCAGCAAATGGTCATTATCAGCGGTATTTACGATAACGAACGGGGATTTGCGTTAAATAGTCTAAATTCAATCAAGTCAATAGACAATAACCAGTGGAAAAATATATAAGGAGCGTATATCTATGTTTTATGTTATTGAAAGAAACGGAAAGTTAATTAAACTCGAAATTCCCGACGACGCGAGGGCAATTACGGAAGAAGACAATATAAAACTTGCCGAGCAGGAACAAGCCGCGCAAGCCAAACTTGACGAATATAATGCAAAGTTAGCGAAAGAAGAAACTAAAATAAGTATTATAGGCGAAATCTCGGCATTAAAACGTAAATTGCAAGCGACCGACTATCGGGCAATCAAGTTTGCCGAAGGCGAATTAAGCGTAGAAGAATTTACTCCCGATAAAATTCAACGCAGAGAATGGCGGGCAGAAATAAATAATCTCGAAGCGCGACTCAATGAATTGAAATAGAATATAAAAAACGCCTACCGTTTGAGCGGTAGGCGTTTCAATTGTTACAGGTCTAAATAAGTCAAAATTGCCGATTTAAGGGCTTCCCTTTTCTCGTTGTCGGGCAGCATTTCGATAGCGTTGTTTATACGTTCTAACACTCGTTCCATTCGCTGTTCGGCGGTTTCCTCCTCTCGGTCTTTCCTTTGTTCCCGTCTTTCTTTCCAGTCTTCGACCATAACGTTATCAAGTCGCCAAAGTTGCTTTCTTAATAATTTCTTACGGGCTTCGATTTTTGCAAGTTCTTGTTGCAATTCTTCTTTTTCGATTTTATTGCCAAACACATTCTTTCCGATTAAATAAAACGAATCGAAGTTGTGTGTTTTGTCGCACTCTGTGATATAGTCTTCTTTGCCGTCCTCATATTTGATATAAGCAAGAATATAGTCTTTTCCATTAAAAACTTTTTCGATTTTACCTTGTAATCCCGTAAATGATATTACTTTATCTCCGACATTAAATTTTATTTCGTTCATTGTTCTTTTGCTCCTTTAATTTAGCGTAGCAGTCTTTGCATATTCCTGCGTATTTAGTCGTCCAAACAAGGTCGGAATTGAAGCATATCTTTCCGCAGATTTCGCACGGCTTATAATCTATCGTCGGTTGTGGGGTGTATAAGTCCATTATTCGGTAATCTCCTTTGCGTAAATATCAAAGTTGCTCGTTATATACATTTTTCGCTTTTTATCGTATTTCATCGTTTGAATGGTGATAAACTCTATACCGAACGCAACGTCGTTATTTATGCTTCGATGTCCGTCGAAACAATGTTGTTTGTCTTTTGAAAGATATTGTTCGGTGTCTTCGATAGACGATTGAGCGATCGTAACGAAAGAGACCGATTTTAATTTTTCGTCCTGTTCGATATCTCTATATCCGAGTAATGCCATTCTGTTTTTAATTTGCTCGCGGTCGGCGAGTTTTACAACTTGTGTTAATTGTTCATAGTTCATTTTGTTATGTCCTTTGCTTGCTGTTCGTCAAGCCTTATAAGATTTTTATTTGTTTCGTAGTTTTAATTATATCGGCTGTTCGCCGTAAAGTCAAGCATTACACGCCTTGCAGACTGTTCGTAAATTTATCCATTGCCGAGACGGCAGACTGAATGGCAGTGTCTTTATTGAGTATGTGCCGATAAACTTGTGCCGTTACAAGCGGGTTAGAGTGTCCGAGGTTTTGCGATATTTCGGTCATCGGCATACCGCTCAAATCGCATAAACTCGTAAAAGCGTGGCGCAATGCGTGAGTTTTAACGCTATGCCCGCAGCAATGCTCGGTGTATCTATGAACAAGCATAAGCAGGGCAGGCGACGAGAATTGCTTCCATAATTTACCGCCGGTACTTTTGCCGTTCTCGTCCGAATCCGTGCCGAAAAGATAATCGTTATCGGTACACCATTTCGGGCGAATACCGCTCGAAAGATACTCTTCGATTATTTCCTTTGCAACTCTCGGCATTGCAACAAGTCGTTGCTTATCGCCTTTGCCGTGTCGTACCATGATCCTGTTCTGTTCGAAGTCAAGGTCGGCGACGGTCAACGAACGCAGTTCGCTGTTACGCAAGCCCGCCTGCAAAAGTAAAACTATAATAGCGCGGTTTCTGATTATCGTTTTCCCGCTTAACCCGGTCGGAGTTTTCGTTATTAGGCTTTTGATTTCGTCGAGAGTTAAAAGGTCGTATTCAACGCGTTGCTGTTCGGGTATCTCGTCAAGGTGTACGGGGTTTTCCTGTTCGATTTTCATTTTGACACACCACTCGAAAAATGAGTGTATGAAAATCATATACTGCCTTACGCTGTTCGTCTTTATCCCGCTCATAGAAAGGCTTGAACGCCAATTTACGACGGTTAAAGGCGTTATCTGTTCGTCTGCTTTCAAGAAGTCTGAAAACTTCCTGAAAGCCAAACTATAAGCCGTAACGGTCTTATCCGATTTCTTCATAGAGGGCAGGGCGATAAGGTATTGCGCACTTATCTCGTTAAATTGCTGTTTCTTCATTTTTCGTTCCTTTATTCCTTATTATAAGTTACAATCGTTTCGCTTAAAATCGGGTTCGTATTTGCGCGTTATTTCTATTGTCTGTGCCAAAGTTAAGCCGTCGCAATATTCGATATAATCAACTGCGCTGTAATAATCGCCGTCTTTCAAGTCGTTGATTTTGCAAAACTCACGGAACAAGCCGCATTTATCTTTTAGGTTTTTAATTTCGGTCATTGCTCGCATAGTCTGCTCCTTTATCTGCATTACATTGCGTTACGGTAATGCTTTTTAACGGTTTACTGTCAAGCAGTGCCATATAGATATTATCAACGGCTTTATATTCGGGAGTCATTGCAAATGTAGAATATACGCCCGAAAACAAACGGCGATATTCTGTCGCCCAGAGTTTAGAAAACTCTTCGGCGATTATTTCGGGTGAGTGTTCCACGTCGGCAAGTATGCGTGTTTTAATTCTTTCGACTTCCGCGTCGTATATTTTGTTTTCTTCGGGTGTCGATACTCGGTGATACCCAGAGGAATAGTCTTTCAAGGTTTTGAAAATGTCTTTTTTCATTGTTTTACTCCTTTTAATGGTTTGCTGTTGCGTAAGGTGTCGAATATATCGTCCACGGCTATGCTTTTAATAATTTCTTCTTGCGTAAATTGTTTGCCTGAGATATCGCCTCTTATAAAAGGAAGATATTCTTCCATTATAATTTCGGCAGAGTGGTTTATGTCCGAAAGAATCCGTTGTTTTATGCGTTGGATTTCACTGTTGTATATCTCTGATTCGTTGGGTTTTGCTCGCTTGTTAAATTTTTTTTGGTAGTAATTTAACTTTTTGAAAATGTCTTTTTCCATTTCTGTTTCGCCTTCGTCTTGTTCGTTTTCCTTTATCCAAAGGGCTGTTCTTTTGCCCTTTTTCGCCTTGTTTAAGGTTGTTGCGAAAATCGCAACGACCACTGCCGTAATTACGGCTAATAACCCAATTAAAATCGCGTTGATTATCATTGTTGCTGTTCCTCCGTGAAAATTATTATCGTGTTTGTTTTTGTTGTGTCTATCGTCATAAAAGTAACGACGTCGTTGTAATGTTCTTCAAAGTAGTCGCCCGCAGTTTTCCAAGTAATATTGATAGTATTCCCGTCGCCGTCGTGGTCTACGATTTGTATGTTGTTACACATATCTAAAACAATTTTAAGTTGTCCTAATGTTATCATACGGTAGCCCCCTTTATCTGTTCGACAAACTTTTGTGTGTTCTGTTCGATTGTTGTTTTGCTTTCGTCTGCGATACTGTTTATATTTATCGGCAACAATACTGCCGAATAGTCCTTTTCGTTGATTTGAAGCGGGGAGTTTTCGTTCTTGCCGGTGAGAATATGCTCGAAGTCTGTTCCGATAACGCTAAAAGCCTTTTTAAGATAAAGCGCGTCGAAAAACTTGTTACAATACTTTACCGGTAATTTTTTTGCTTTTTTTTCGTTGTAAAGTTTTATGTACTTGTCTATATTTTCGGCGATTATTTTATCGCTGTCGGTGAGTTCATATTTTGACATGCTCGTCGAGCGTAAAATACTGTTCGCGTCAATGCTTTCGTTTGCCGAGATCTGCGGTAATGCGTTCAGTTCGGGCTGTTCTTCGTTCCATTTAACGAGAAGGTAGCCGTCGCATATAAATTGCTTTCCGTCCGGTGTATGCTGTATACCGTAAAGATTTTTACGCCATTTTTTTAAGCCGTTATCGCAAACAATCTTCTTTACAGCGTTCAAAAGGCTCGTTTTAATGCCTTTCGAGGCTAATATATTCGTCTCTCTTTCGTAGTTTAATAAATCGCGTAAATCGTCGATTTTGCCCGTGTTCAAAAGGTCAATACACTTTTCAATCGTTGCCGTGTTCATTATTTATTTTCTCCTTCTTCTTTATTTTCTATTGCTAAAATTATATCGCCCTCGACGTATTCAAGGGAGAAGCCGTCGCCTTTTGCCATACAATGGAAATCGCCTAAAAATTCAAAGTTAAGCCTAAATCTTCGACATAATGCGGCGTAATATGCTTGCAATCCTACTGTTCGATAGCATTTTTTACCTGCTGCCGAAGTGTACTCGGTAAAGATATAATCGTACTTCTTCCAATACCGCAAAATATCTTCCGCTTTTGTCGGCTGTTCGTCCGGCTGTTCGTTTAATTCTATGCTCGTTATTATAGACTGCAATTCTAAAACTGTTTGCCACTGTCTTTCGTTAAGGTTTTTATTATCGTGGTAAAGATAATTGATTTTTGCTCGCGCGTGTTTTATCGCGCCGGCGGCGGTTGCTACGCCGATTCCTACTTCTTTATTGATTTTCTCGCAATTGATTCTCATTTTACATTTACTCCCGTGATTTTTTCGTTGTCTATAAACTTTTTCGCTTGCTCGCTGTTCGCGATAAAAAGCAAGTAGCGAGCGCGTTCCCGTTCCGAAAGCGGAAGGTTTAATTCCGCTTTCGCTTTGATTCTCTGTTCGTTCCTTTTCATATTTTGCCCCCTTATGCGATTGCCGCTTTTATGCGGTTTCTTTCGTTGCTTGCCAAGCCGTAAAAGGCTTCGCCGTTAGAAAATCTCGCCGTACAAACGTACTCTTCGAAGTCGTACAAGTTTTTTAATTTTGTTCGGCAAAAGTTAAGTATTTTACGAAGTTCGCGCTGTTCGGCTTTCTTTCTGTCGGAGTACGACATATCAAAATCATCGTAATAGCCGTAGTACGCTTTTTCTTCGGCGCGTCCTTTCTTCCAATCGGCGGCGGAATAGTATTTTGTCAGGAACGCGCAACCGTAGGAGTCCGTCTTATCTTCAAGCATGGTTTGCACGCCCTCATAATAACCGCTTTCGAGTTTTAATTGAAAATAGTTAAGTCCGTCGTTAAACTCGTCTACGAGTTTTTGAGCCTGTTCGAAGTCGTAGCCGTTATCGTCGAAGTATTCAGTCTCGCCCGTGTCCGGGTCTTCGTAATAATAGCCGTCGAAGTGTTTAGTCGCAAAAAGCGGGAAGTCGTTTTGATTAGTAAAGTTACAAGTAGACATAATTTTTTTATCCTCTGCGTGCTTGCCTGTTCGGGTCAAGTCTTACCGCTATTTTTTATTTTTTATCTGTTCGTCGTGTTATCTGTTCGCCGCCCCGCCTTTCAGGGAAGGGCGGCTGTTCGTTTATTATTTTGCTATCAAGTCTATTACGGGCGTATATCCGAGCGTTTTATAATACTTCATAACGCTTTTAATATATCCGTCTGCGCCTGCGCCCGCAAAATTTACGAGTTGCAAGCCGCTTGAAGCGTCGCCATATTTTAGGCTGTTCGGCACTTCCGGAAGTATTCCGCGATATAAGGCGAACGCTTCGCCCCGGTGGAAGTGTAACTCGTCGGGCTTTCTTTTGCCGTCTCTCGTTATCGTTATTTTGCCCGCGTCGGAATATTGCGCCCACGCTTTCGCTTCTATGCTTTCAAGCGTTCCGCGGTATTCCTGCGCCATAAGTACCCATCCGTTGACCGTTAAAACGGTTACGCGTTCGCCCGGCTGTAAATAGGCTTGCGCTATCTGTTCGCTAACGGGCGCGGGAATATAGAACGGCTCGCGCTTGCTCGTCTCTGCTTTTTGGTTCGCTATCCACTCGGCGGCGTTTTCGCTGTCCGCCTGTTCGTCGAAGCCTTCGGGTAATTGCAAGATATAACGAGCATAACTAAACCCTTCGGGGTCGATAATAAATTGAAGTACGCCGTTATTGTAAACCGCTACGCAATCGTCGGCATACCATTTTACGCCTTCGCGCTGTTCGCTTGTAAGTTGTTTATAATTGTTTTCGTTTACTCGCTCGTCTGCTGTCGCCTGTCTGCCTTTTCCTTGTAAAAAAGTAAAGTTAAACATAAACATCCGGCAAAAGTTCGCAAAAATCTTTTTATCGTTATCGGTGTAGCCGTTGAAGTCTACGCGGCGCGACGGTATAGCGTCCACTCTCGGCAACTGTTCGCCGTCCTTTACATATTCTTCAAGCACTTTTTCGGCTTCTTCAAGGCTATTTATTTTGCGATATTCTGCAAGGTCAAAATATATCCTTCTTTCGTTTTCGGGTATATCCTTAACGATTGCCGCCTTTTCTATCTGTTCGCGGGCGATTGCGTCCTTCTGTGCTTGTATACGTGCCGCCGCCTCGTCTTTTTCGCGTTGTATTCTGTCGCGTTCGCATTGCGCCAAAAATTCCGCATGGTCTCTTTCTTCTTTTTCGGCTTTTCTTTTCTTGAAGTCCGCAATGTCCGCTCGCTGTTCGTCCGTCGGCTCGGTCTGTTCGTAATTGCCGGGGATTTGAAAATAACCGCCGTAAAAATGTACGTCGAAGTAGTCGGTCATACTGTCGGAGTCGTCGTAATTCCAAGAATCGGCAAGGGCTTTACAATAGGCTTGTACGGCGTTTAATTCGTCGCTGTCTTCAAAATATCCGTACTTGTCAGGCTCGCCCGTTCGTCTGTCCTTGTAGACGTGTTCGCGCCCATACGGCGAAGCCTTTATATATGCGTCAATTGTGTTGTATGTCGAAGTTATCGAAAATTTTACTTCCGGGAAGCGCGTTTTTAATTCTTTACGCAAAAGCGCGGCAACGTCTTTCACGGGCGGCAACGCGTTTTTGTCGTGTTGTTTTATCCCGCTTATATTGCAACGCTCCCAAAGGCTCGGCAAGCGATTTTTTGCCGCTTTCGCGGGAGTTTTCGCGTTCGTCGTCTGTTCGCCCGTGTTTGTCGTCGTTACGCCGTCAAGGGCGGCGCGGATGGTCTGTTCGTCCGTGTAACCGTACCAAAGGCGGCGGACTCCGTGCCACCGGTAGCCGTTCGCTTTTAATGCGTTGCGCGTCTGTTCGTCGGGCTTGCCGGCGAAGGTGATCTCTAAACTGTTAAAATCATTATTTTTGTTTATTGCGTATTCCATAAAATAGCCTCCGTTACTTATTGAAAAAATATCTTGAAATTTCTTTATAAAGTCCTTCTTCGGTTTTATCCCACAAATCAAAATCAAGGGGATCGCCGTAATTATCGCGGAAATATTCCCGCAATTCCTTTATATTTTCGAAGTCGAAATCGTTACAAATGCGTTTTATCGCTTTTCGCTGTTCTTTTGTCATAATAGCCACCATTAAATAAAGTAAACGCTTCTATTAAAATAAACTACTTTCTTCGGCTGTTCGCCTTTTCGACTGTTTACGCGTTAGATGTTCCGATGATTTTTTCGCCGTCGCTTATGCGGTATAGTGCGCCGTTCTTAAACCACGAACAAACCGCAAAAACCTTCTTCATCGCCGCTTCTATCGTTTTATATTCTTTTTGCCGCTGTTCGCCGCAATAGTCAACCCATTTTACAATATAAACCTTCATTTTTTAAGCCCTCCCGCAATCAAGGCATGCGCCCGTTTTCCATTCAAAAATTGATAATTGACGGCGCGCCCTTCCGATTTTTAACGCCTTTTTTTTGCTTTTTATGTTTTCGCTTATATCGATATAACAAAAACCATCATCGCACCAAAGCCCAACGCACTCCGCCGCGCTTATGCTGTTTAATAACTCATTGACCGCTTCAACGATTTTTTGCGGCTTGCCTGTTAAAATCTTGCAACAGTCGCGGCGGCTTACTTGATAGCCCTTCGAAAATCTAACCGCTTCGCCGTCCTTGTTAAGCGTTGCGCCGCCGTTTTTGATAATCTCGAACACGTTCAAAAGTGTTATTTTTTGCGCCTTGTTTGCTTGCTTTTCGTTTGTCATTTTTTCAACCTCCGCCCGGCGTGGCGCGTTTTGCGCTCACGGCTTGCGGGCTTTTTTAATTTTTTCGTTAAAAAAAGCGACTTGCCACCGAAAAACGCTTGACAAGTCCGCTTCGCTTATTTATAATACAAGTGAACGGAATCGCCGAAGGCGTTCTTGTTTGTGTGCCGTTTTCGCTCTGTCTGGTAAACGTTCGCGAAGGCGGCTTTTTTATGTCCTTTTCTAACTGTCTTTATTATACCATCATTAGAAAAAGAAGTAAAACAAATACGCGCAAATCAAAAAATTGTGCAAGTGTATAATATATATTAAAATTACATATAAATAAAGCAATTATATAAATTATTATACAAATGTAATATTTTTATTAAAATTATATGCTTTTATCTTCGTTTATCCGATTTTTACGCCGTCCGCCCGTCGGCGTTTTTTATTACTCAAAACGCAACCGAAAAACCCCGCAACCACGCCCGGCAACCCGTCCGCGCTTTCTTACAATTAAACGCAATACCAAAAACACAACCGCCGCCCAGAACGCCGAAAACAAACAGCCCGAAGCAATATATATAAATCTTCAACAATGTTGATATAATAACAAGCGTTATTTTATTTTAACGCCCGCAAGCCCTTATATATATAAAAAGCCTTTATATATTATAAATAACCTTTATTATTATAAAAGCCCTTTTCAATGCTTTTAACGCTTTTAAGCATATAAAAAGCCTTTACAACCTTAAAAGCCTTTATATTATGCTTAAACGCTTTTATATATCGTAAAAGCCTTTTTCATACTCTATATATTTTTAATGCCTTTACGCTTTTATATTCCTTATCGCTTTTTTAATGCTATATATGAAAAAGCACTTTATCGCTTCGGCGTGTTCGCCGTTGCGACTTACGGAAGCCCAAGCCCGCGCCGCTTTTGCGTTGCGTTAGCCGTTGCCGAACGTGTAAAGGCTTTTCGGCTTGCGTTTGCTTGCGTGTTGCGTTTTGCTCAAATATGTTATAATAACTATAAATTATTATAACATATTTAGCCGTTGCAAGCCGTCCGAGCCATTGCCGGGCGGGGGTAGGTTGCCGACTTCAAAGCCCGGAAAGAAGCCGCACACTTCGTATAGCGGCATTTTCCTATACCTTGTTCATAAAACCATTTACGCGGTCAAGAATGTAAAAATGTTTAGTAAAAATGTAAAATAAAAGAGAGAGTTAGTATAAATGGATTGAAAGTATTAAAAACGATAAAATTCTTAAAGAGCGGTTAGGTTAAAGGCAGGTAGGTTTTAGACGGCTGTAAGGTCGGTGAGAGGTAGTAGGTAGGGGATAGGGTAAAGGGTTTGAGTAAAGAGTGTTAAGTACCTTATATAATATGACGATATTTTGACACGGTAAGTTATTGCTTTTAACGGATAGTTGTAGTAAAATGCGAGGTGTAAAGACAAGGGCTGAATAGACTTGTGCCTGCGGGAGATGGTTTATGAGGCTCTGCGGTTTCGCTGTTTTGTACATTTTCATTTCGCTATTTCGTACATTTTCAAGGGAAACTGCCATAGTTGCCTTCCCGGCTGTCTTTACGAAAATGCGAGCGTTACTTCGACAGAGAGGGCGTAAGTGCGACGGCACTAAAACGATAGTGGGTGCGAGACCTGCCGCTTGCTAAATTAAGTTTTGGGTGTATGAGACTAAAACCCATCTAAAAGGCGTAGTTAGTTGCCGTGGCGATTTTGTGGTCGGCGTTTAGGCGAGTAATTGTGCCTGACAAAAAGAAAGGCAGAACGCGCGTATAATACCTTTCTTTTTACATGGCAGAGTAGGGCAGCGGTAGCCCGTCAGGGTCATAGCCTGAAAGTCGAAGGTTCGAGTCCTTCCTCTGCAACCAATGTCGCTTGCGCCGGTATCAATCGTTTGTCATATTGTTTATATCGGCGCGGCGGCTAAATTTTTTAATCGTAGGGGCATAGCCAAGCGGTAAGGCAGCGGACTTTGATTCCGTGATTTCGGAAGTTCAAATCTTTCTGCCCCTGCCAAGCGGGGTAAGAAATGACCGATAAAAAACTTAAAGAGTATATCTCGAAGATAAATATCGGGTGTTGCGGGCATATCTTCGATAAGAATAAATACCATATAGGGTATAAGCGATTTAAGTGTTGTAAGGTTGCGGTGTGCCTTGACTGCGAGAAAGAGCAGTACATAGGCAGTAAGATATGGAAACCGCTTTATAAATTTTTTACTCCGAGATTAAATATCGAGGCGACCGTTACTCATTACGGGAAAAACGTCTTTACGGTCAAATAATAATTATTGCCATTCCGATAACTTCTTTAACTCTGTTAAGTTGTTATTCGTAACCCCCATAAAATAACTAACAAAAGGCTTGCTTAAACGGCGAGCCTTTTGTTATGCCCAAAATAGACCTAAATTGAACCCAAAAAACAAAAACACTATATTTAGTGGTAAAACGAGGGGTTAAAACCACAAAATATAGTGCTTTTTAAGGGTGGTGGAGATAAGGGGAAAAGACAAGAGCCTAAAAAAACGGTGTTTTTAGGCTCTTTTTTATTATTATGTCGTATTTATTTTGGTATTTTATCTGTATTTATCCTATTTGTTATCGTTTGTTATTTGTTTTGAACCCAAAAAATGAACCCAAAAAATCATTCTATACGGGCTATGATATTGCGTTTGTCTTCTTCGTATAAATGACCGTAAGTTTTGAGAACCTGCTCGACGGTATCGCCTATAAGGTCGGCTACGACGTAAACGCTTGCGCCGAGGTGAATACACATAGAAACGAAAGAATGTCGTAGGTCGTGTATTCTTATGCGTTTAACGCCTGCTTTTTCGATATAGCGGTCAAACGCGTGAGCAAGGCTGTTTTCGTGTAAAGGGTGGTCGCCACTAAAATAAAACGGTTTCTGCGGGGTGTAATTTGCGAGAACTTTTTTAAGAGGGTCGCAAATAATTGTTTTAGCGCGGCGTTCGTTTTTAGTGGTGGTGATTTTGTAAGGGGAGTTGTCGGTTGTTTTCCGAGTATAAGTTTTGTCGAATACGATATAGTCGCGGTGTACGTCGGTATTGTGTAGGGCAAGAACTTCGCCTTTTCGCCGTCCTGTAAAATAGAGTGTGTTAAAAATGGCATAGTAGGCGGGGTTGTCCACTACGTCGATAAATTTAGCGAACTCTTCGCGTGTCCAGAACTGCATTTCGGTTTTTTGTACGCGTTGCTTCGGCTTTTTTACTTTTTTAAGATTGTTAGGGTATTGATAGCGAGATTCGACCCAAGACAAAAACGCCGCCATTGTATTGCGGATATTGCAAAGACGACTGTAAGAATAAAACTCGCCCGTGCGAGGGCTGCGCGTACTCCATAATTTGTCTTGCCATTCGTAAAGTTTAGGTGGTGTTAAATCGGCAATTTTAGTGTTTCCAAAATAAGGCAAGATAAAATTGTTTAAGACGTTGGCTCGGTCGTATATCGTGCTGTCTTTGTTTTGGTTTACCATTGAAGTGAGATAAATAGGAATAAGGCTTTCGACTGTTAATTCCTCTTTACCTTCGGCGATGGCTTTTTCTTTTTTAAGCGGTAAATTTTTAACGATTTCGCAGTTTTTCGTTATAAAGTCTATATGCGCCTGCTTTGCGAGGGCTTTCGACTTGTAACCCGATAACTTTTTGTAGGTTTCTTCGCCGGTAGGGAGTATTACCCTGAAACGAATGTCGTAGACTTTTCCGTTTAATTTCGTCTGCCGTTCTTGTATGTTTGCTTTCGTGCTGCTTATGTAGTACTTCTCGTTCATAATCACTCGTAGAAAGTTACTCGTCCGTTTGTATATCCGCTGCCGGTAAGAGTTAAAGTGCAGGTGAAGTATGTCCTGATTGTTGCCCCAAAACCGTTTGTAGCGTCAACGTAGGCTTCAATTTTATAATCGTTTGAGCCTAAACTCGTTACGTAACTACTTTTATAACTTGGGAATTTAGCCCCTGCGGGATTTTTTAATTTCGCAGAAACAATGTTTTGCATACATACCCAAGCATCGAGTTTTTTATCACTTGAAGAATATGACGAACTCGACGAGTCGTTCGATTTTGTGTTGATTTTTACAATTACTATAACGGCGATTATAAGAATTATCGCCGCTATAAATCCTTTTTTCTTCACAATAATTTTTCCTTAAACGTAGATTTTAATATTTTTGAGACGTAATCGGTGTTGTAGGTTTCGGCTCGGTTTCTGATAAAGCCGACACTTAAATCGCATAAATCGTAGATAAGTAATGCGATAAATATTGCGGCGAGTGAAACAGATAGTATTGTCAAAAATTTAATCCATTTATTTTTATGTTTTATTATCCTTTCGTAAAGGTCGGTCATTTCTTTCGTTTGCGTATCCGATTGATCGTCTTGCAGAACGTCTAAAATCGGCTTTAAGGAAAGATATCCGGGGTCGCGCGTGTTTCCGTTAAATATCTTTTTTACAGTTGACAGCGGAACGCCTGATTTGTCGGCAATGTCTTGTAACGTCATATGCCGTTTATCTTTTAATTCGTTCAGGTCTTCTTTTAGCATTTCATTTATTTTCTCCCTTATATTTTTTATTCGACGGATTTTGTCGAAATTTGTCCTAAAACCACGATTGGTGCTGAAAAGTACCGATATATGTCTGCGAAAGTATCAATATTGAGTCTTGACTTTTTTCCGTAAGGTGGTACACTTGAAACAAAAAGGTGAAAACCTTACGGAGGAAAAGATGAATAATCCAACCAAAGAACAACGCGACATTATCAATCAAATCGACAACGACGAATTTACCGAAGCCGAACTCGATTTCTTGATTTTTTTTATGAAAGAAATAATTTCAAATCGCTCATAGTACCATAATCCATTTTCGGTAGGGGGAACGCTTCGGCGTTCCTCTTACTTTTTATCCATATATCTATGACGGTTTTTCGACACCCAAACATCTTGCTTTTTGGTGAATACCGATTGTAAAATGTAATTAAGAAATATTTCAAGGAGTGATATATGCCCGATAGCGAGGTTCACAATCTTTCGACTGCCGAAAAAATATCCGAGATATTAAGGGCTTTACCGAAAGATAAGACGATTGTAATTAACATTTATATCACCGAAAACAAAAATATTTCTCATTCTAACATTTTTCAAAACGTTTCGGTTAGCGGTCGAGATGGCTTTACGGTTGGTACATATGATTATGACGAGACAAGAACACAAACGACTTAAAGAGTTAAAGGCTAAACCGTTTAATCAGATGACTTGCTCGGAATTATCCGAGTTTGACGATTTAAGCAGAAAAGCAATCGACGCAGGCAACACTGCCGTTATTATTGCCTCTATCTTTTCTCTTGCGGTTCAAGCCGTATCTATTATCGGAATTGTAATTTTTACGCTTTTAAGTAGGTAAGTAAGGAGATCTTATGGATATATTCTTAATCCTTTCGGTTATAAGCGTTGTTTTAGGTACAATCTTCTATGGTTATGGCGCGGGTCTTGCTTTATACAGTATGGCTACGGGCAACGTTCCGAGTGATTTGAAGATCTTATTAGCCGAGATAGGTGTAATAGCAGGGCTTATACTGACAGCGTTAGGGATTACCGGATTGTGTATAATCAATCCGAAAATCTAATTTAACGAAAAGTCGTATATAAACGTTTTCTTTTGTAACTTAATGACTACCGAATAATCTTTCGGCATTTCAAAGTCGTAGTTTACTCTGAAAAATCCGTGCAGCATTAGCGGGGCATTAGGTTCTACCGGTATGTTCTCTAATAGATTAGGTGTATTCCTTTGATTGTTTAAGAGCCGATACAAGGGAATTGATTTTGTTCCGAATAAGATTTCGCAACCGTAGACATAATCTCTTCGGTTTGTTTTGTTTATGAGTTTTATATCCACATCGACCGTGTAGAAGTTGTTACCTTTGATATATTGTTTTTCTTTTACCGTAACCGACAAAGGAAATCTGCGTTTGGCGGGCAAATTAAGCAAATAATGAATTATTCCTGTGCCGACAGAGATAAAAGCAAAACAACTTGCAAAGTTTGCGATAATTTGCAGTATTTCAGTCCATTCCATATTTTACTTTTTTCGTTGGCTTTTTAAGAAAACTATATATTCCTGTACCTTTTTGATTTCTTCCGGGGTTAAGTCGCCTAAAAGCGATTTTGCCTCGCCTTTTTTTTGTGTAAGACTGTGTAAGTAAGTGTTATTGTATGCTTTTAACCAATTTAACTTTTGCGAAACGCGGATTTTAATCGAATTGTTGTTTACGCTTTTAGAAATCAAGGAGTCTATGATATTTGATATTTCTTGATTTTCGGTTTTGTTTGGTAGTTTCAAATAATCTATAAAATACTCACCATCGAAATCTTTTTTAAGAAAATCTTTTATCAAAGGAATATCTTTTTGCAATTCAACAATAAGACTATTAACCACAATTCTTGGGTAACAAGCAATATTGCTCTCATAGTAATAAGCGTTATCAATGGCTTTTCCAATTAAGAAAGTTTCATCCATATATAAGTCGCCAAGAGTTACTCCGCCACGCATTAAGATATTGTATTTTTTCAGCACCTTATACTGGAAAGCAGACAAAAAAGCGAAGAAATAAAATATTTGATTATAAAGTAAATCTTTTTCGTCGCTACGTTCAACGGATATAACAAGATTATCTGAAAAGACCTTTATCTTAAAGCCTATTTTATCTATTGAATTAAATGCAGATGTTTCTGCTTGTAATTCAGAGTAAATTGTTGAAAACAATTCCGCAAGTGAAACTTTTTTCTCTTCAATAAGATCCTTTATTCCTAAAAAATCTATGTAAGCAACAAAATGGGTCGTTTCAGTTACAGGTGTAGTGGGATAGGGGGTATTAAAATGGTTTTCACTTACTAATTCGGATATATCGACATTTAATATTTGAGCAATTTTAATTAACGTTGTTTTTCTTGGAACAGAAGTTTCATTCCAGTTTGAATAATTTGATTTAGATATACCAGCCTCTATACAAACATTCGAAGGGGACAACCCTTTTTCGGTGCAAATTCGTATAAAGTTTTCTTTGAACATATTAAATTCCTCACATTAAATAAAAAAGTTCAAAAAGTTTAGTTAAAACCCTTGACAAGTTCAGTTAGTTCAGTTATAATATAACCGAAACATAGCGAAACGCAAAACAAGGGTATTCACTATGTTGAAAAACTAAATGGGTTGTTTTCTCTTTGCTGTATAAGTCGCTTTACGAGAGAGCAATCACAAACACGCCCCCAAAAGCGCGTCGGCAACTGCCTGCCCAAAGATAATCTCTTAGAGTAATGTACATAGCAAAGAGTGTGTTTAGTTTTAGTTTTGATTAAGGCTCTCCCCGTTGGTGGGAAAGTTGCGTTGGGTTGAGTTTTTTGTAGCATTAAAATTATAACTCAATTATATAGACTTGTCAACGGGAAAAGCCAAATTTAGTAATTTTTCTTTGAGAAAACGGAGAAATTACAGTTATTATAACACATTTAAGGAGGTTTTCGTTATGTCGTTAGGCGAAAGAATCAGAGAACGACGCTTGTTGCTTAATTATTCGCAAGAAGAGTTGGCGAAAAAGGTAGGCGTAGACCAAGCGGCGATTTCGTATTACGAGAAAGATTTTAAGACACCGACGCTTATGGTTGCGAAGAGAATTTGCGACGCATTGGAAGTAACAGTCGATTGGCTACTTACCGGCAAATAAAAATATGGGAGATTAAGGAAATGTTATCGGAAAAAGAAAAGTTAGAACTCGAACAACTTAAAGCGGACGAAAACGTAAAGCGAGCGTTAAGGCAACAGCGTAAAAAAATAGACCCTGAACGCAAGAAACTTTATCAGTATCGTTGGCTTAAACGTCGTGGAGAAAAACTCGCCTTGCAAGAATAATATTTTATGGGAGATACGAATTATGCAAGATTCAATTAAACAGGACGAGAACGTAGTAAGAACCTACGCTCAAAGGGAACAGATTTTCGCAAAAGAATATTTGGACGTAAACGATTTTATGTGCCTTTTCGGTATCGGCTTGCCGTCGGCTTATAAACTTATGAGAGAGATTAAGCGACAAACGGACAGGCTGAAAATATCGGGCAGAGTACATATACAAGACTACTTTGAGTATTTTGACATACCCGAAACGAGCCGTTACGTTCAACCGAAAGAGGTGAAGTCTGATGATTAAGAAAAAGAATTATTGGAGTCAGGGCGTAAAAAACACTCTTGATTATAATCCGAGAAATCATAAAGGGCTTATGACGAAAGATTTGCGCGGGAAAATCCGTAATCAATGCGAACTCGAAATGTGTCTTGTCTGCAATAAGAAGTGCAACGGCAATATGTGTGCAGAACTCAAAGAACGTTACAAACAAGCAATAGCCCTTGAAAGCAACAAAAGAGTAAAAATGCAGGCGGTGAAAGCAAATGCGCTATAAGGTCGGGAATCAAGTACGGGTATTACCCATAGTAGATATGCCCGAATTTAGTGAAGCAAAAATAGGAAAACTTGCCTTTATCGACGATATGCGGAAGTACTGCAATCGGATAGTAAGCATAACGAAAGTGAGAGAAGATGACGGCGTTTATCAGATAGCCGAAGACGGCGGAACGTTTATGTGGACTGACGATATGTTTGACTGCAAACTCAAACCCACCGCAAAACGCATAAAATCGCCGCAGGAACGATTTTTAGAAAGTTCCTACGCCGAGTGTAAGGCAGATATGGGAAAATGGCGAGAAAGGGCAATTAACGCCGAAAGATTGCTATCCGCGCTTGCCGCTTACGCTCCGAAAGCCGAAGAAAGGCTTAAAACTAAAAAATTAACGAGGTAATCGATATGCAAAAAGTTTATGCAATGGGTAATTTGACGCGCGACCCCGAAACGAGCGAAACGTCAAACGGAACAGCCTACTGCCGCTTTACGATAGCGGTAAGCAGACCCGCCGATAAGAACGGCAACAAGGGCGCGGATTTCTTTAATTGTCTTGCATGGAGAAACACAGCAACCGTCTGCGGCAGATACCTTAAAAAGGGTAGCAAACTCGCAGTATGGGGAAAGTTCCAAAGCAACAACTACGAAGACAAAGACGGTAACAAACGTCAAAGGTGGGATTTAGTCGTAGACGAAGTAGAGTTCTTATCTTACGGCGACCAAAACGGAAACAATAATTCCGAATATCCGCAAGAACCCGCTTATACGACAAAGGCTAAAAACGGTACACAGGTTACTATGTACCCGGCAGAAGAAGACGACAATTTACCGTTTTAACGGGGTGAGATAAATGGCAGACGAAAAGAGGTTTTATTGGTTAAAACTTCGCAGAGATTTTTTCAAACGACACGACGTTTCGATAATCGAAGATATGGATAACGGGAAAGATTACCTAATCTTTTATCTGAAACTTCTTTGCGAGAGTATAGACCACGACGGAAATTTACGGTTTTCAAACGAAATACCGTACACAGATAAAATGCTTGCCTCGGTAACGAAAACAAACGTAGATATAGTCCGGTCGGCGTTAAAGATTTTTACCGAACTCGATATGATTGAGGTTCGGGAAGATAAAACGATTTATATGACCGAATTGCCCAAAATGCTCGGCAGCGAAGTCGCAAGTGCAGAACGGGTGAGAGCGTTCAGAGCAAGACAGAAAGAAAAGGAAGCGTTACTTGGTAACGCAAATGTAACACCTGCGAAACAACTTGTAACACAAGAGAAAGAGTTAGATAAAGAGATAGAGTTAGAAGAAGTAAGAAAGGAAGTAAATAAAGATTATATATATATCAATCATGCGCGTGAAGAGGAAACCTACGAGAGCATTATGAACGATTTCGAGGTAGAGCAAAGCGTAAGACCTATGATATGGAACTTTATAAAGCATTGCCAACTTAACGGACGAACTCTTACTAACGACAAACTTTCTAACATTCTCTTTGAAATGGATAAGCAAAGGCTTGATGAGGACGAAAAAATAAAAGCACTTCAAACGGCAATAAACGGCGGGTATTTCGATATTAAACGAATTTGATTGAAAGGGGAGTACGAAAATGCTGACGGCAAAACAAATGCTGAATAAAGAATACGACGAAGCAACGCGCCAACGGCTTATAAAAGCGGCGAAATTACTTCAAACGGGAACTCCGCATAAAGGAGTGCAAAAAGAAGAAATCGCCGAAACGGTAGGGCTGTCGGGCGAGCGAGAAGCACGGGCATACGTGTCTGCGCTTAAAAAGAAATTTCCGGTAATCTCACATAACGGTTATAAGGGATTTCGGATAGCGAGAACTTCGGCGGATGTGCCTGACAACGAAAGAACTTTTTTCGAAGTGCTTTCGAGAGTTGAGGAGATGCTTTACGGAATACTTCCTAATCTTGATTTTGAAAAGAAAAACGGCATATCTTACGCGCCGTTAGAAAAGGCTATAACCGCTTTCTTACAGGCGTTGGACGAGCCGAAAAACGCGCAATTATTTATCGGGTAAAGAGTTTTATGGGATATATCGAATGGAAAAACAGAGAAGAATGGCTTAACGCAAGACGGAAAACGCTCGGCGCGAGCGAAGTTGCAAGCGCAATCGGAATGGGTTTTAATACGCCGATAGTCGTGTGGGAAGAAAAGGTGGGTAAGCGAGAACCGAAAGACCTTTCGACCAACGAGAGAGTGCAGTACGGCATACAAGCCGAAGAGCATATTAGAGCGTTGTTTGAACTCCAACACAAAGATAAATATTCGGTTGAGTATCACGCTTTCAGAGTTTACCACCACGCAAAGTATTCTTTCCTGACGGCAACGCTTGACGGCGAACTGATAAGGTTCGACGATAAGGCTCACGGTATATGGGAATGTAAAACGGCGTGGATAATGAGTAAAGCCGATTTGGAACGGTGGGATAATAACTCAATCCCGCAACACTACTTTATTCAGGTATGCGACCAACTCGCGGTAACGAAATTTGATTTCGTGGTTCTGACGGCGCAGTTAATATTCCCGGACGGAAAATCCGAAATTCGTCATTATACGATCGAACGTAATGAAGTCGAAAGCGAAATCGAATACATAACGCAAAAAGCAGTTGAGTTTTGGAAGTTTGTCAAAACGAACAAGCGACCGCCGCAGACGTTGACACTTTGAGAGGAGAACAATGCAGATAAGTATGTTTGACGGCGATAAGCCTTTCAAGGTCGACAAGCCGTTGAGATTGATAACTCTTTTTTCGGGGTACGACAGTCAGGCGTTGGCTCTTAAATATCTCGGTGTGCCTTTCGAGCATTACAGAACTTGCGAATGGGCGATTCCGTCGATACAGGCTTTGAAAGACTTACACTTCGAGAGTGATAACACCGATTATTCGGTCGGAATGAGCAAAGCCGAACTCGTCGAAAGTTTGTATAAGTCGGGCGTGAGTGCCGATTACAACAAACCGCTTACGAAAGAGCAACTGCAAAGATACGGCGAAAGCAAATTGCGGACGATTTACAACAATATCCGCGCTTGCCACAATCTCGTTTCGATATGCAACGCAAAAGGCGAAGACTTAGGAATTAAAGAAACGGACAAATATTGTTACTTACTTACGTATAGTTTCCCTTGTCAAGACTTATCCGCCGCCGGGTTAGGCAAAGGTATGGAACGCGGGAGCGGTACTCGAAGCGGTATGCTTTGGGAAGTCGAACGGCTTTTGAAAGAAACGAAAGAACTTCCGCAAGTGCTTTTAATGGAAAACGTAAAGCAGGTAATCGGGCAAAAGAACATTAAAGCGTTTGCCGAGTGGATAGCGTTTTTGGACGAACTCGGTTATCACTCGAAGTGGCAGGTAATAAACGCGACAGACTTTTCAATTCCGCAAAACCGCGAGCGTTGCTTTATGGTAAGCGTACTCGGCAATCACTATTACGAATTTCCGAAAGTAATCGGCAACAAGTTACAACTAAAAGACGTACTCGAAAAGAACGTCGCCCAACGCTACTACATAAGCGAAAAAATCGTTGAAAGTTATTACAAACGAAATATTCTCAACGAGGAAAAAGGAAACGGTTTCAGGTTTGAACCTACCGACGGGGGAGATATTGCCAACTCGGTACTTACAAGAAACGGTAGTAGACCTTGTAATAATTACATTATTCAACGTTCTCACGGGTTTAATAAAGGCGGTAAGAAAACCGATTGCCTGGCAATAACGACAAGCGCGTTTGAACAAAACAATGCGATTGTAGAGGTGAACCGTGAAGAATGAAATAAAAGGTTGTAATGTCATCGGACGGCTCGGCGGTAAATTCGAGCATACGCTTGACATTACAAGACGAGTTTATGACGTTAATGCGGTCGCACCGACTATAACGACGTGTGGAGGTGGTAACGCAGAGCCTAAAATTATGGAAGAAACAGAATGTGGTTATCGGGTACGAAAACTTACGGAGCGCGAATGTGGCAGGCTTATGGGCGTTAAAGACGACGACATAGCCAAAATCGGCAAGAATTTAAGTCGTTCAGCACAATACCACACGTTCGGGGATAGCATTGTTACCGCTTGCTTAATGGTGATATTCGGCAAAATGTTTAACGTAGACTATGAAAGCAAAATAAAAGAATTAACAAAAAAAATAACAGGAGAAGGTTAAAAATGAATGTAGATTTTACAGAGACTCATTTAGATACATTGTGCGAACTAAAAGCACTTGCAGAAAAGCATAACTGCTCTATTTGTTTTGGAGTTTATAATTCCAGTGGATTTATCAGTTATGAAAAATTTATTGGCTATTCTAAAAATATTATAGAAGAACTTCAAAACCGCGGAGTCTTTTATACTGACACCGAACAAGGCAGTTTAACAAACTTTTGGTTTGAATTATTTGACCCAAACAATGCAAAACGCCATTATCACAGTTTGAGTTATTTAAGTGGGTGGCAAGCAATAGAATATGAACCCGACGACGATAATCCTTTGTCGAAAGAGACAGAAGAATTTTTAGAAGACAACGACAATGAGTCTTCCGATGACTACGAAAAGAAACTTTTATATGTAAGTTTTTCTGAAACTAAAATTAAGGGCTTTGATAAACAAGACCATCCGAGTGTTTATCGCGAAGGAATGGCTTTGAAATTTTTCGGCGATTTGGTTTGTGATTATCTCGGCGAAGAAAGAATCGTAAGAGTTTATTAACAATAAAGGAGTTAAGAATGGAAGAATACAGCATTGACAAAGCGTTAGAAACGCTTGAAGAGGCTAACACGCCGCAGACGATAGAATTTAAGGTACAAAACGATTTCGTTGAAAAATTGCCTGCGATTTTATCCAACTGCGAGCAAGTAAAACAATGGGCTATTGCTCAAACCGAAGCGGACAGAAATCTCATACTTAAAACAGACGAAGACTTCGACAACGGAAGAAAGCGTTGTGCCGAAATTAACAAAGTCGTCGCGAGTATCGAAAGTCGTAGAAAGGAAGTAAAAAAAGAGTATAACAAGCCCTATGAGTTGTTTGAAAAGAAACTCAAAGAAGTAACTGCGGTTCTTACCGAAGCGAAAGACAATCTTTGGTCGCAGATAACCGCCGCCGAAGAAAAGGTTAAAGCCGAAAAAGAAAACGATTTCAAAAGATACTTTGAAAATCACGACGATTACGCAAATATCAAAGATTATCGCGGTTGGGAACAGATTTTCGATAAAACGTGGCTAAACAAAGGAAAGAAGTACGACGCGGTATTCAAGGAAATCGACGGCAAAATTAAAACGATATGCGACGAACTCGCGGCGATATCCGACCTTAACAGCGAATTTGAAACCGTGCTTTTGGTAAAGTACAAAAATGGCGCGAGTCTTACCGAAATATTGTCGGCGAACCGCGAATTAAAAGCACAGAAAGAAGAACTCGAACGCAAGAAAGCGGAACAGCAACAAGCGGTGAAACAGAGCGTTGAAACGCCGATGATCGAACAGCCGCAAGCGCAGCCCGCACAAGCCGAAGTTGCGGAAACGGACGAGGAACTTATCTCGATTGATTTCCGCGTCGTATGCTCGAAAACGAAATTAAAGGCTCTCGGCGAATATATGAAAATAAACGGAATTAAATACGGCAGAGTGCCGAAAGGAGAATAAACATTATGGCAGTAAATAATTCGATAGTACCCAAAACCGAGGGTAAAGTAAAGTTCACGCAAGCGTTGCAAACTGAAAAATTTCAAAATTTAATCAATACAACTTTGCGAGACCCGAAAAGAGCAAACAGATTCGTAGCCGCCGTAACGTCGGCAGTCGTCGCAAATCCGCTGTTAAACAGTTGTACGCCTGCGTCGATAATAACGTCCGCACTTCAAGGCGAAGCACTCGAATTAAGTCCGTCGCCGTCGCTCGGAGAGTATTATCTCGTACCCTACAAAAAGAGCGTAAGAAATGCGGAAACGGGCGAGTGGGAAAAGATTCCGATTTGTCAATTCCAATTAGGAAGTGCCGGGCGCATACAACTCGCTATGAGAACGGGGCAGTACAAAGACCTTGACGCGGTTGACGTAAGACAAGGCGAATATCGCGGAAGAAACCCCGAAACGGGAAAGCCCGTTATCAAGTTTTACGAAGACGAGGATATGCGCGAGAATTTGCCCGTCGTAGGGTATCTCGGATATTTCCTTTTAACGAACGGCTTTTATCATTCGGTGTATTTCACCGTCGAGCAGTGCTTAAAGTGGGCTGAAAGATACAGCAAGTCTTTCGACCGCAAACTTTACGAAAAAGTCAAAAACGGCGAAAAACTCGATTGGAAAGAAGAGCAGGCAGCAACTCAACCGTGGATAGCGCACACCGAAGAAATGTGCAAAAACCTCGTATTGCGCAGAGCGTTAAAGAACGCGCCGAAATCAATCGAAATGCGTAATATAGTCGAGGGCGACGAAAAGACCGAAGCGGATATTTCTTCTGCGTTTAACGGAACTATGCCGCCCGCAATAGAATTGAAAGACAAAATCCAGACAGAGCAAAAGCAAGCAGAAGACGACTTCTTCGGCGATGAACCGCAGGAAGACGAGCAACAATCGCCCGTAGAAGAGAAGCCTAAGCGCGGGCGTAAGAAAGCCGAGCCGACGGCAGAAGCGGTAGAACAAACCGAAATAGGCTGAATAAAAGCAAAAAGGAAGAATAATGTTAATTCAACAATATTCTGAAAAACTAAAAAAATGGATGGTACTCGGCGTAGGTTACGTTTGTTGCAGAGAAGGTCAAACTCCTATACAAAAAACTATTACCCCTTTGAGAAACGGAACTACGTCGCGTATTCATTTTTCGGTAACGGTCGGCTCGGTACTTAACGAGAACAAGCAGGCTGTGTACCAAAACGTACCTTGCGCCATTTACGCAAGCGAACGAACGAAAGAAATCTATAATTTTGCACTGTCGTTAAGGCGAAGAGATTTAGTGCAGTTTGCCGGCTATATGTACGAAGGCGAAGTTATCGACAATCAAGGTAATCCGAGAAGATTCCGAGAGGTACGGCTTAACTGGCTATTGCCCATGAAGATATTTTTTAACGGAAACGTATCTATCCCGACAACGAATTTCAACGGAAAAGTTGAAAATGTAAATGAAAACATTAACACTGTCGATTTTTCTAATGCGGGCGAAAGCGATGATTTTTGGGAAGACGACGCGAAAGGAGAGTAAGTTATGAGTTACAGAATGTGCTACGGACAGCGAAACAAACTCGGCAATAAGAAAGTCGTTGTAGACGGTATAGAGTTCGACAGTAAGCGTGAAGCGGTACGATATTCCGAACTCAAACTTATGGAGCGGGCGAAAATCATAAGCAATCTCGAACTGCAAAAAGAGTTTGAGTTGATCCCTTCTCAACGCGAACCCGATACGGTCGGAAAGCACGGGGCTATTGTTAAAGGAAAAGTCATTGAAAGAGCCGTCAAATACATAGCCGATTTCGCTTATATAGACAACAGAACGGGTCAATTAGTCGTAGAAGACAGTAAAGGATATCGTAACCCGGCAAGCACGGAATACGCAAAGTTTGTAATCAAACGCAAACTCATGCTTTATAAGTACGGAATAAGGGTAAAGGAAGTATGACGAAAGGAATCACCGAAAGTGTTTTAGAAGAAATCGAGAAAAGCGGAATGTCTATCAAATCGATTTCCGAAAAGAGTGGCGTAAGTCGCACGACGATTATGGGTTGGATAAACGGTGGGAATACGCCGACGATAGAAAACGCGGACTTCGTTCTTATGGTCTTGGGTAAACGGTTGGAAATAGGAGAGTTAAGCAATGACTAAAAGAAAAGTAATCCGTTGCGAACACTTAAACGCCGCTAAACAAAAATGCGGCAATTATATAGGCAAATTCGTCGGCGAAACTGTCATAATCAAGCGGCACGGCAGAGAGATACATATCGGCGCGGGGCAACCCGTCGAAATCAAATGCGAGCGTTGCGGGGGCATTACGAAAGTCGAATGGAAACTCTAATCGAAACGAATAAAGTTTACAACTGCGATTGCATCGAACTCTTACGCGATATGTCGGCAAGGGGGGGGAGGCAGATTGGTGCATAACAGACCCGCCTTACGGGATAGGCATTGAATCTATGTCGTTTACAAACGGCAAAGAGATTGCGGGAAACGCAAAAGCAAAAAGAAGAAACTATTCCGATACCAAACCGTGGGATAAACAGAGAATAACGAAAGAATATTTCGACTTAATCTTTAAGTGCAGTAAAAATCAGATTATTTTCGGCGATAACTATTATACCGATTATTTACCGCCGACGGCGAGTTGGGTTGTGTGGGATAAGCGTTGCGACGATAAAATGCGGAACGATTTTGCCGATTGCGAAATCGCATGGTGCAGCAAAGGCGTTGCGAGAGTGTTTCATTACGTTTATAACGGAATGATTCAGGGCGATATGAAATCCAAAGACGAAAGATTTCATCCTACGCAGAAACCCACTCAACTATGGGTCAACCTGATTAACTACTACACAAAGCCCGGCGATTTAATTCTCGATCCGTTTATGGGAAGTTTCACTACTGCGATAGCCGCTTACAGAACGGGCAGAAATTATATCGGGGCGGAACTCGACAAAGACTATTACGAGTTGGGAAGTAAACGGCTCGAAAAAGAAAAACAACAATTACGAATTTTTGATTTATAGGAAACGATATGAGCAAAATCGATTTAAGGCTCGGCGACTGCTACGAACTCATAAAAACAATACCTGACAAGAGCATAGATTTAATATATTGCGATATTCCTTACGATATCGAGGGTAACGGCGGTGGCGGGTGTTTCGGCGAAAAGAAGCGCGATTATCACGCCGAGTACGAAAAAGTCTGCGAAAACACAAACAGCACGGCAAGCCGAGTATATAAATCCACAATGAAAAGTATCGACAATATCAAAGAAATTGCTTTCGGTATAGATTACGACATTTTGGACGAGTTTTGCAGAGTATTGAAAAACATTTACGTTTATATCTGGTGCAGTAAAGCGCAGATTTTACCGCTTATGAATTATTTTGTAGGAAAACGCGGGTGTCGCTTTGAAATCCTTACGTGGATTAAAGAAAATCCGATACCTACTTGCAACGGCAAATATTTAAGCGATACCGAATATTGTCTTATGTTCCGCGACGGCGGCAAAACAAGAATCGGTGGAACTATGAAGACGAAACAAAAGTATTACATAAGCCCGTTAAACGTAAAGGACAAAGGCAACTTTCTTCACCCGACGATAAAGCCGTTACCTTTCGTAGAAAATCATATTCTTAACTCGACAAAAGAGGGCGACACGGTTCTCGACTGCTTTATGGGAAGCGGAACGACAGGTTTGGCGTGTAAGCACTTAAAACGAAATTTTATCGGTTTCGAGATAGAAGAAAAGTGGTACAACATAGCCAAAAGTCGAATCGAAGGTTACAACGCGTTCGGGCAGGGCAACTTTTTGGAGATAAACGGATTATGACGGAAATCGGCGAGAAAGAGTTTTTGCAGTTGAAAGCAAAACGACTAATGGAACAGTCAATTAAAAGCGAACAATGGAACGGCTTACCTGCCGAAACACGGCAAGATATATTCGTTTTTGCATTGTTTGTAAATAATTATTTAGACAAAGTAGAGGAAAAGAAAAATGTACAATGAACAGCAGCGAAAAGAAATAGCGGAAATGGCAGAGTTTATTCACGGCAGGCGTGATAAAAACGGCTCATTAAAAACGGCGCAGGCACTTTACGACAAGGGTTATCGTAAAGTTGACGAGAAGACACGGCAGTATTTAGAATGTATACCCGAAATGAAAAAAGCGTTTGACAAAGTTGCCGCAGAAGCCGTCAACAAGTTTGCCAAAGAAGTAAAGAACGAAGCAAATCGTTGTTACGAGTATGATATTGAAAAAATTATCGTTTCGATAGTTGATAACATTTTAAGGAGGGATAAATTAGTATGAAATCTTTGAAAGAATTGCTCGAAGAAAATAAACTTTTTCATTACGAAGATATAGATATTATCAAAAAGTGGTTTACCGAAAATAACCTTGAAGAAGTAGGGTTGCAAATGATATCCGAACTTGCGGCGAGTAAATCAGAGAAAATTCAAAAACAGTTGGACTATGCAAGAACGTGGATTCCTGTAAAAATCGATATGAAAAACGTTGAGGGCATAGATGCCGATACAGCGGTGTGCCTGAACAAAATCATTACGTGCTGTATGTTGTCAATGGATTTGCCCGAAGTGTATCTCGAATGGGCAAAAGAAAATATTCCGAAAATGAATTTACCGAAATTGTTTTTTATGCCTGCTGTCGGCTATCTGAAAGACAAATACGAAATAGAGTTCAAAGACAAGCCCGAATGGTGAGGTGCTTATGAACGATAAGAATTTATATCGCGGAAAGAGGGTAGACGGTAAAATTTATGACGGCGTTTGGGCATTTAATGGCGGTTGGGTGGTCGGCGACTTAATCGTAAGCAATTATTATGGAAGTTGATGTAGAAGATCTCGCAAAATAATTCGGTGTTGAGGGAAAGGAGTAGGGATATGAAATATATAGGAGCAAAAACAAAGATAGCAAAGGATATTGTGCCTATTATTCAAAATTATATTGACAATAACAATATTGAACTTTACATAGAGCCTTTTGTTGGGGGGTTTAATGTAATTGACAAGATAAAGTGTAAAATAAGGATAGGTAGCGACATAGATAATCTTGTAATTGATTTGGTTTGGGATTGTGTTGAAAATCCTAAACTATTAGCCAAACTTCCCGAGTTGCCAACCAAAGAGCATTATTATGATGTAAGAGATAACGGCTATAAATATGAAAATTGGTATAGGTCGGCAATACTTTTATTTGCAAGTTATAATGCGAGAGTTTATGGTGGTTGCTATGGTGCATTTGCCAAAACAAAAGACGGAAAGATGAGGAACTACTTTCAAGAAGCAAAAAGAAACTTTGAAAAACAGTTATCTTTATTAAAAGATATTGAAGTTAAATGTAAAGATTATAAGAACGTTTGTTGTGAAAATGCTTTGATTTATTGCGATATACCTTATAAGCAAAGCATAGGTTATTCCCAAAAATTTAACTACGAAGAATTTTACGATTGGTGCGAAAAACAAACAAAAATAGGTAATATAGTGCTTGTTAGCGAGTATGAAATGCCCGAAGATAGATTTGAGTGCATTTGGCAAAAGCAAGTCAAAACACATCAAAACAACCGAAATAAATTAGATAAGGTTGAAAAATTATTTATTTGTAGGGGAGAATAATATGAACAGCGAAAAAGTGAAAAAGAGAAAGAGATTAAGAAAGCGTTGGAGTGTTGTGCAAGTTAAAAGCGAACAATTCGAGCGGAATATGAAAAACGTACTTGAAATCGAGAAGAAAAATGCGGTTAAAGAGTTTGCGGAAAAGTTGAAAGCAAATAGTGTTGAAACAAAATCACCCGAATGGGGTTTTATGGATTTTGTAGACGTAAACGAAATCGACGAACTATTAAAGGAGTATGAGCAATGAATGAAAAATATAATATCGAAGATAAACACGAAATCGCGTCGATTATAAATCATTGCTTAAACGATGGATATTGCGACGCTTCTATGTTGGCAAGGAGAATTACACAAGCGGGTTATGGGAATAATAATCGAGTTCGTAATGAATTTGCGGATAAGTTAAAAGGTAAATTGCAAGACTTCGGCGACGGTGGCGAGAAAGGCGCATACATAACCGAAAAAGACATTTACGAACTATTAAAGGAGTATGAGCAATGAATAAAGAGCAGCAGATTGTAGAATTTCAACATGATATAATTGATAATCTTTTTAATGGTGGCACTTATAAACTTGCCGAAGCCCTTTACAATGCAGGTTATCGCAAGACCTTTACAAGCGACTTTGCAAGCGACACGCAAAAGGCATATAAAGAGGGCTACATAAAAGGCATTGAAGAAAGAGAAGCCGAGATTGAACGTTTAAAAGCCGATAACGAAGCATTAAAAATGTGGAATGAGGCTTATACGGAAGAAAACGAAAAGTTGAAAGCAGAAAACTATAAATTAGAAAACGACTTAGTGGACTTCGACGAGTTTGCAAGGGACATAAGCAAAACAAGAATAAAGATTACAGGAGAAGCAATTCCAACTTGCAAAACGTTGTTGAAATATATTGAAAAAGAAAAGCGCAATGCGGTTAAAGAGTTTGCGGAAAAATTACAAAAAGAATTGCCTTGTCGAGATTATACATTCAACGGCAATACTTATTCAATGATTCTGACTTCAAGTATAAAGTACGTCATAGACAAACTATTAAAGGAGTATGAGCAATGAAAAGTGTTTTTGAAATCGGCGATAAATATGGTCGATTAACTATTCAAGAGTATGCGGGAAAATCAAAAAACGGCTCTACCCTTGTTAAGTGTATATGTGATTGTGGAACTGAAAAAATTGTAAGATTATGTTCTTTGAAAAAAGGGGAGATAAAGTCTTGCGGGTGTTTTGCAAAAGAATTATTGATTAAAAGAAACAAGACTGTAAAATATACTACACACGGACAAAGTAGAACAAGGCTTTATACGATTTGGTGTGATATGAAACAAAGGTGCTTAAATAAAAATCAAAAAGTCTTTAAGCATTACGGAGAAAGAAAAATATCAATTTGTGATGAATGGAAAAACAACTTTAATTCTTTCTATGATTGGGCTATAAGAAATGGTTATGCAGACAATTTAACAATAGACCGCATAAATGTAGACGGTAATTATAAGCCGTCTAATTGTAGGTGGGCAACAATGCAACAACAGCGTAGAAATACAAGAAGTAATGTTTTTGTGGAAATAAACGGGGTAAAAAAGGTTTTAATAGATTGGTGTGGATATTACAAAATAAAATATACAACTGTTTTAAGTAGAATATATAGCGGTTGGGAAATGGTTAAAGCAATTACTACACCAAGTAGAAAATATAGGGAGGAATTATTATGAAGTGTGTAATGCTTTCAATACGCCCTAAATGGGTCGAGAAAATCGCAAGCGGCAAAAAGACAATCGAAGTTCGTAAATCAGCCCCGAAAGAAGTTCCGTTTAAGGCTTATATCTACTGCACAAAAGACAAGCCATATTTATATGGTGATATGCCTATTAAAGAATTTTATTTAGATAATGGAGGATATAAAGGTGGAGAATGCAACGGAATAAAACTTTGCAACGGCAAAGTAATCGGCGAGTTTATCTGCGATAAGATAGAAGATTTTTATTGTGCCTGCGTTCCTTACTTAAAAGAGAACAATTTAGGGTATGGTCAGTTTGTTGACAACGGCGTTTATAAAGTGAACGGCTGGCACGAGGGCATAGTCTTTGAGCGTAACGACAGGTACATAGAAACTATGCTCAATAACGATGACCTAAAAGAAATGTGTTTATCAGCACAAGAATTATTTGACTATATCGGCGTAGGGAAACATTTATACGCTTGGCATATATCCGACTTAAAGATTTACGACAAGCCGAAAGAGTCGAGCGAGTTTTATACCATCTCCAAAAGCGGGAGCGATTGTTGTTTCGGTTGTCTTTGGAACGCAACGCCACTCGATGAAATGCCTTGCAGAACTTGCAAGAGGGAAAGGAAGTATTTATATCGCCCGCCGCAGTCGTGGCAATATGTGGAGGAATTAGAAAAATGAAAGACTATAAAAGATTAACAAACAATAACCGCGATGAATATGACCCCGAATACGATTTCT
>ERZ1034928.69-NODE-69-length-61470-cov-21.498217_pt1 | contig 61470 bp, 107 predicted proteins | sample MGYA00520627_ERZ1034928 | MGnify/ENA primary metagenome ERZ1034928 (study PRJEB33766, sample SAMN09781755) | gut metagenome | biome: gut microbiome | host: Homo sapiens | place: Madagascar | study: EMG produced TPA metagenomics assembly of the PRJNA485056 data set...
AATAAATACAGTAAATTATATAGATAATATAAAGGGCAGTCCGTGTGGGCTGTCTTTTTTATTAGATAAATAAACATTATATGGAGGTATAAGATATGCCAAAAGAAATCTGTATAAAAAATGGCAATACGCAAATCAAATTAAATGAAAAGCAAATTGTCATTAATGCACCAATTATAAACATAACCATATCTAATGAGGAGGGATAAGACTATGAATATCGGTAACAGAGTATTTGCGGTTCAAGGCTATGCTGTGACGCAGACCTACGCACGGCACGTTGAAGCCGTCAAGAACGGCGGTTATGCACAGGGAATTGACCTTGTGCCACAAAAGGACAACAGATACATTCAGAGCGACATTGTGGCTCATTCGGACGGCACAGTGCTTTATGTAGGCAACGGTGACGGCTATGGCAATGCGGTGTGGATATTGCACAATGACAACTATGTGACTGGCTATGGACACATGAGAGAGCTTAGGGTTAAGACAGGCGATGTGGTTAAGCGTGGTGATGTAATTGGTGTTGTCGGTAACACAGGTCATTCAACAGGTATTCATCTTCACTTTGAGGTTCGCAAGTACAAGAAGCCTTACACTGTCAACGCTGGTGATTTCTGGGGGGTTAATTCTTTTATGAATACTTCCAAGTTTGACTGGGTAGACCCGACACCATACATCAACGCTGATTTGCCTCATCAGACACCTAAGGTTGAAGCAAGCACTGACAAGTACTATCGTGTACAGGTTGGAGCTTTCGAGAACAAGGTTTATGCAGTGAACATGGCAAGAGGTGTGCGCTCCAAGGGATTTGATACAATAATCAAGTATTACGAGGGCAACTACCATGTACAGGTTGGAGCATACGAAGCGTACTGGCGTGCTGCAGCAATGAAAGCAAGGCTGATTGCAGCAGGCTACAAGACATTCATTACAAATAAGGCAGGGCAGGACATAGCATTTTAGCACCTATTAACGATAGGTGCTTTTATTATGCCTCAGAAAGGCGGTAACAGTGGCATACGGCGGTTTTTTAGTTAAAGTGGGAGAATATATCGTCCCACAGAAATTCATCAAAGCTGACACATATAGGTCTTATGTGAATATGCAGGACATAGACGATTACCCGGACGCTAACGGTTATTTACACCGTAATGCGGTTGAACTTAAAGCGGTGAAGGTTGAGTTTGATGTGCGTGCCATGCTGACAGGTAGTGAACTGGAAGAGCTTATGTCTAATATCCGCAATAATTACACAAGCGCAAGAGGCAGGGAGTGTATCATTACCGCCTTTATTCCTGAGTACAACGACTATGTGACGCAGAAAGGCTATCTTGCCGACTTCCAGCCACAGATATACGGCACATACGGCGGCGAGATACATTACAGCTCGTTCAGAATGGCATTTATTGGGGGTGTGTACGATGGTTGATTACAGTTTACAGGATTTGTTTTACGCCCCTAACGTAGATAAGCAGCTCATTATTACAACAGATGACGGCTCCGTGACAATTACCAACACGGAGCTACACCAAGAGAGTTTTGAGCTGACAGAGAGTTTATGCTCCGAAAGTGAGTTGACATTCGGAGCGTGTGAAGCGACGGCGGTCAAGTTTACAATATCAAATGTGTTTACATCGCTAAAGGATAAGTGGATAACCGTTAAGATGGTGCTTAATGGCAACAGTTCTAATCCGTTCATATTCGGACGCTACAAGGTTGTATCAGATAAACCAACGGCTGACCGAACAAAGCGTGAAATTGAAGCCTACGATGCGTTATATGATATAATTAACGCTGATGTTGTCGGTTGGTATAACGGAATATTGCCAAACACAGAAACTTATGTAACATTAAAGCAATTCCGGGATAGTTTTTTCAGTCATTTTGGCATTACACAAAAGGACATAACGCTTGCCAACGATGATATGACAACAAGCAGAACTGTTGATGCGGATGAATTGAGCGGTAGTCAAGTGCTTAATGCAATATGTGAGATTAATGGTTGCTTAGGGCGAATAGGACGTACAGGGCAGTTTGAGTTCACGTATTTAGAAAGCACATCACCAATAACCATCAACAAAAATCATTATATCAGTGCTGATTATCAAGACTATATGGTGTCACAGATTGACAAGCTGCAGATAAGACAGGATGAGAATGATATAGGTTCGATTGTTGGCACAGGCAGTAATACCTATGTTATTGAGAATAACTTTCTTGTGTATGGCAAGGATGCGGCACAACTAAAGGCTATTGCAACTAATGTGTTCAATCGCATTAAGGGTATCACATATCGCCCGGCGGAAATATCAAGCGCAGGAAACCCGTGTATTGAAGTTGGCGACGCAATTAAATTGTCAACTAAGTATGCAGAGCTAACCACTTATGTTTTAGAACGCTCCCTGAAAGGCGTACAAGCCCTTACAGACAGTTTTACGGCACAGGGCGAACAATTACGCACCACACAAATAAACAGCTCTAATAAGTCGATTACGCAACTCAAAGGCAGGGTGAACCGGTTGACCCGCAATGTCGACCAAAACAAAGCGGAAATATTGAATGTTGAAAAAGGATTAAAGAACGAGATAACGCAGACTGCATCGGAACTAGAAATTAAGATACAAAGTTTGCAATCGCAGATAGACGGTGAAATAACAGTAATCAATGGACATGGAGTGCCAACACTCTATAATTACCCGGCATACAACTGGGTAGCTGGTCCCAAGGTTGGTAATGTACTTGTTGAGGGTACAAAGTTCACTTATTCGGATGAGGTGTATCGTAAACACCAGCGAACTCTATTTTTCGATGAGGATAGCATAACAACTTATCGTTTTATCAAAAAAGATAATGTGTGGACGTGGGAACCAATAGCCGACACTGAATATTCAGTGATTCAAAAGCAGATAGCAGACTTGAATGTAACTACACAGGGGATTACTCAGAGCGTTGAGCAGTTGTCAACCAAGGTAACGAATGATTATATCACACAGATTGATGCCAAGACACTTGTAGCGACCACAGCAGACGGAATCAAGGAAGATATATCTAAGACGTACACAACTAGGGATTATGTCAACACATTGAGCGCAGAGTTTAACAGGACAGCAAAAGGGCTTACCGCACAGATAAGTGAAGTGAATGAAGCACTTGACGGTGCAAATGAAGTCTACACCATACAGGGAACACCAACACTCCATAATTACCCTGCATACAACTGGACAGCGGGACCAGTGGTTGGCGATAAGCTTACACAAGGATTGCGGTTTACTTATTCAGATGCAGGCTATAAGAAGCACAACAGAGCACTTGTATATGACGAGGTTGCCGGCAAGACGTATAGATTCATTAAGAATGGCGATACATGGGGATTCTCCGATGTTGGCGATACTGAGTTTTCATGGGTCAACAAGAAGCTTGCCGAATACAAAGTGACGGTTGATGGTGTGTCTGCTGACCTGTCAAAGTTTGAGACAAAGGTTGGAGCGGACTACATCACAAAAGTTGATGCGCAGGCAAGCATTAAGTTCTCCATTGATGGTTTATCAAGGGAGTTCAGCAAAACTTACGCAACGCAGAAAGCCCTTAACGACTATTCAACCACTACGCAGATGAACTTAGCAATAAGCGAAAGCGCGGAAGGAATTAAAACGGATATCAGCAAGACCTACGCAACCCAACAGACAGTTGAAGAGATGCAGACAACGCTATCTGCTACAGCAGAAGGTTTAAAAGCAAAAGTAGCAAAAAATGAATTGATAACAGAAATCAATGCAAGTGCCGAGCAAGTCAAAATAGCATCCAGCAAGCTTGACTTACAAGGCTTGGTTACGATTTCGTCGCTTAAGGAAAGCGGACAGACGGTTATTAATGCAGACAATATTACCACAGGGACTATTAGTGCTCTTGCAATTAATGGCTGTACAATAACAGGTAGTTCAGTCGCGTTTGCTAATGACGCGGGTGGATGGAATACGATTATTAATTCAGCAGGATGGTGGATGGTTGGCAAGAACCCTGCTACGGGAGAAGAAAATGCCTTAGATACACCCGCATACTTTATGGACACTAGTGGGTTCTCAAGTATGTATGTAGGTGGACTTCTAAGATTTCGCAACGAAGCAGAGTTCTTCACAGGAGCGTATGCGAGTGGCTCAGGAGCGTACTACTCGCAACGTGCTAGATGGTATAATGTCGCACTAATGGCTAATAACACATCTGATATACGCTATAAGAATGACATAAAATACTTGGACGATGAAGAGAACATGGAAGAACTTTTCGACAGTCTTTCACCAGCGGCGTTCTATTATAACAAGGGAACAGGCTATATTGAGACGCAAAGGCACTTAGGCTTTATCGCACAAGACATAGAAAAAGCTATTGCAAATGTGGGAATTACCAATGATATGGCATTATTTGACCATGAGGACAAGGAAACGCTTGGGGTTGATAAGCAGGAGCTTATTGCTCTCTGCGTATGGCAGATTCAAAAATTAAAAGCCCGTGTCAAGGAGCTTGAAACAAATATAGGAGGTGCAACATGAGTAGTAACTATGAAATTAGGATGTTCCACAATTCGTTAATATCCTACATTAAGAAGTCACCGATAGAACCTGAGGTTAAGCTTCTGGTTTTACGGGATTTAACAGCACAGACAGAGAAGGACGCAGACGAGATGGTTGTCCGCGAGGCGTCTGAACTGAAAAAGGCGGAACAGCTTAAGAAAAATGCCGTTGATAAAGCAGCATCAGAGCAGAAAGAAAGCGAGGTATAAGCTATGGCAGTAGAATATAATCAGCATACATGGGGGTATGGTGAAGAACTTACCCCCGATAAGCTTAATAATATTGAGGGCGGTGTTAAGGCAACGGCGGAGGCTGTAAATGAGGTAAATAATAATTTAAACAAAATATCCAATGTTCAAAAAAGTGTATATAACAAAGTTGAAACCATCAATGTAACAAACAATTCGGCAATCTTACAGACCATCAATTTAACCGCAGGTAAATGGTTGCTGTTCGGCAACGCATATGTCGAAGTTGGCGATGACCGATTTACCAGTTATGTTGTAATAAGCGGTGAAGCAGGCTATTCATTTGCACTTGCTCAAAGTTATGAAGGTCAAATATTGAAAGGTGCTGTAAAAACAAATGTAAATCTTGCCCAATGTATTGAGACAAGTAAAGAATTACCAATATATTTCTGGTGCGTTACTGATGGCAATATGTCAATATATACTCCAACATTCTACGCATTACAATTAGGATAATGTTATGCCTTGTTCCAAATTGCAAGGTAACTAAAGGTACAATTGACAAAGTCCTCGAAACTATTATTCCAGCATTCTGCCAAGAATCTATTATTATATGAGCCTGTAATTTGCACAATTCTTACAACATTGTGTGCACTTAGAGCTGTGGCGATGATAATATCTGCTGGTCTATCATGAGTTTTAGAATAATAAATAGTTGCTTGACCTTCGGTTGAAGTTGTCGCTGTTCCCATTTCAAGGCTTGAAATGTTTAAATTATTATTTACATGGCTACGGCATCACACCGTAGCCACATACTTTTCGAAGATAGTTCGTGTATGCTCCTCACCTATGTAACTGTAATGCTTGCCAGTAACACTTTGGTCTTTGTGACCGAGGTATTCCCCAGCATCATGCACCGAACCACCACGCTTGATGATGTTGGTGGCGGTAGTCTTGCGGAATAGGTGAGGATATATGCGACGGTCAATTTTTGCGTTGTTCTTAATGCGTGTAAGCGTTGCTCTTATGCTCTCTTCACTCATTGACTTATCTGTACGGCTTTGAATAAAAAGTGGCTTATCGGGGCTGTTAGAGCCGTTCTTTGACACGATATAGTCGTGCAGATACTTGTAAGCCACATCATCAAGGTAGACTGTTCTGTAATTTTGCGTTTTGGGTGCAAATATCCGCACTGTCTTATTATTCCAGTCCACATCGGACACTTTCACATTGATTAGCTCACCGACACGGACAGCAGTTGAGCGAAGAAATTCTATAATTGCCCTGTCCTTAGGACTTGTGCAACCGCTTTTAAGCTGTTCGTATTCTGTCGGCTCCATGTGGTCAATCGGCTTTTCAATTTCCTTGTATGGCTCGATTGCGTCACATGGGTTGCGGTCAATTATATTCTGCTTGCGCAGCCAACGGTAAAATGCTGATATGTTACGGCGGTGATTGTTGAGCGATACAGCGGAATTGTTAGGCGCAAGACTGCCTAAGAAGCCCTCAATGTCGATTGAGGTTATATCGGCTATTGACTTGTTAGCGTATTTGATAAGTTTGTTGACGGTATCAAGATAATAGCTTGCAGTTTTGGGCGATATTTTCGGTGCTTTTATCTTATTAAACAAGTCAAATATCTGCTCATCGGTATAAGTGCTTGGTTTATCCACAATATTCACATTTGACAGTTCACAGCTTATGGCATCAACCAAGACAGCCATAGCCTTAGCTGACAGAAAATCGGTCATTTTGGTTACAATATTGTTAATAATTGTCGCTTTATCCATAGTAAAACCTCCGTATTTTGTAATGTTTTGTCAAATTTTGGTTGTCGATTGTTCAAACTTTAGTACAATAAAGTGCTATTATTGACTTGTCCGATAAGGACAAGTTCAAGCTTTGGCAAGCAAGGAGCAGTGTTAATTGGCGTTGGCATTGTTCCTTGCGAGTGGGGAGTATTGGTTGTTGACATTAGCGAACAAATGTTCTATAATTGGGGTATCGCTACTGGAAAACGTGTGGAAGTTTGGAGGGCTACGAATGGGAGAGGGTAACGCTAATGAATACAAGCAAAAGATAATTGAATTAATACAAAATTGTGACAATGTTCACTGGCTAAAGACAATATATGCCTATGTAAAAACTCTTTTAAAATAAAAAGACTGGGAGATTTTATTCTCCCAGCTTTTTATTACTTTGATGTCATCAAGTCTATCAATTTCTCCAAACTTTCCCAATCGCTTTCATTGAGCTTTGACAATGCACTTACAAGTCGATGCTTAAAGTTGTTTTCACCACTTTTCTGAATTTCACCGAGCAATTCAGCAATTTGCTCATCTTTGGTTTTCTCAATAAACGGCTTACCCGTACCATTTCTGAGCCAATCTTCATTAACATCACATTTCTGACATATAAGCTGAATAACAGCATCGGTAGGTGTTCTTCTTCCAGTTTCATAACTGGCTAAATTAGCAGGAGAAATTCCGAGATATTCAGCAAATGTTTTTTGGTTCTTGCCGTTCGGATTTTTTTCTCGAATTTCTTTAATTCTATCCTTCACCTTATTACCTCCTTTCTTGTTTCTGTGCTTATTATACATCATTTATTTTAGAATGTCCATAAATAATTTGTACAATGTACAAAAATAATTGTTGACAAATCTTGTACAGAGTATTATATTAAGAATGTACAAAGTACAAGAAAGGAGACGAGCACATGAGTGAGAGAGAAAAACAGATAGTCGAAAAGCTCAAAGATGCTATTCCTAAGATGTCTGATTTTGACAAGGGTTACATACTTGGCAAGGTTGAGAATATGGCGGAGCAGAATGAGCAGGGTGAGCATACCGACACAGAAAACGACAGGAAGGAGTAACAATGAGAGAGAATATTGAAAAGTTAGCAAAGTATGTTGTTTCCGATATTGAGGAACTACGAAACAACAGCCCCGAAAGCGAAAGACTTGGGATTGAAATTATGGCTTTAAATGCACTTTGCAATGCGGAAAAAACCTTAAAAAACAAGTGCCAGTGTGAGGACTAGCACTTGTACGGATGAACTAAAATTTCATCCAATGGGTTTTACCGCAGATGGGGCATAGTGGAAGTTTTTGTGGTTTATCTAAGTATACGGATGATTTGTCATCGGGTTCTGTATGAGGGCAGTTCACACAGGCATAAAAACCACTATCCACTTTATCTCCAGTTTGCGGATAACCTATATCAGGCAATCGAGACATGATTTCACCTCCTTATGAATTGATAAGGAGATTATAACACGGAAAGGAGAAAAGGGAAATTGCTTGAAGTTAAGACAACAGAAACAAGAACGCCGATTGAGATTGCCCTTGACATTGACAGTGAGGGCATGACAACGGCAAGAGCATTGTATGATTTCTTGGAACTTGCACAAGGTCAGTTTGCAAGGTGGGCTAAATCGAATATCGAATCAAATGAATTTTATGAAGAAAACAAGGATTGGTGGGGGTTCGACATTATGTCGAACGGTAATACTTGCAAAGATTATAAGCTTACCACTGATTTTGCGAAGCACTTATCAATGGAATCACATTCAGCCAAAGGGAAAATTGCAAGACAGTATTTTGTCACCATAGAAGATAAAGTCAAGCAGACCGCTATTGACCGCTCACAGTTATCGCCACAGTTACAGCTCATGAACATGCTTGTCGAGAACATGAATAAGGCGGAGCTTGAACAGAAGCGACAGGCACGACAGATTGAGCAGGTACAGACAACGGTTGACAACATGAAGGGAATCTTTACACAGCCTATTGGGGACTGGCGGAATGAAATCAATGCACGGATAAGGGAAATCTCAATCAAGAGTGGCATTGATTATCAGACACTTTACAACGAGCTTTACGGACGGCTTGAAACAATAGCCCATTGTAGCTTACAGCGGTTGCAGGATAACAAAAGGTCGCGCATGGAAAAAGCCGGAAACACAAAAACGGCAATAAGAGAGGCGACTACAAAGATTGCGATTATCTACGAGAAGCCACAGCTTAAAGCGATATTTGAGGACGTTGTTCGGCGGTATGCGATGGCTTATGCATAAGGAGGTACAATGTCAATTCTATACTTATTGATGGTACTGATACAGATAACAACGGCAGTGCCGAACAGCATAGAGAAGTCTACGGACTATACAAGCACTATATCGGGTCCATCTAAGGAAATATCGGACGAATGGCAGTTGTTCACCATAACCGCCTACTGTGGTTGCGAGAAATGTTGCGGTAAGACTGACAGGATAACGGCAACAGGTACATACGCTATTGAGGGTGTTACCATAGCGGTTGACCCTACGGTTATTCCTTACGGTTCCGAGGTTGACATTGAGGGTATCGGGACATTCGTTGCTGAGGACTGCGGCGGTGCTATCAAGGGCAACAAGATTGACATTTACTTTGAACGGCATGAGGACGCTTTAAAGTTTGGCATTTGGGAGGAATGGCGGGTGAGGATAAGAGAGTGAAACAGCCAAAGAAATTGACGTGCAAGCAGAAAGGCATTGTATCGTCGTACAGGCTTAATGCAAATGACTGGATGTTGGAAAAGGAGACAGAGTTTTATTTGTACCTTGTGAGCAAGGACGGAGCCAAAAAGAAAATCATAGACAAATTTAAAAGGAGGTAAAACGTGATGGTTATTACAGACTTAAGCGCATTAGAGGTAAAAGAACTTGCTGTTGTGTGCGAAGCAGGAAACATGGGAGTGATTATTGAGGACGGCAAGATTACAGGAGCCGTGAGCGAGGAGGAATAAGAAAATGGAGATTAAGCTACTGGGAATGAGATTGGAGAACTTCATGTGTTATGTAGACACAGAGTTCAGTTTCTTTCAACTGACAAAGATACTTGCCGAGAATGGCAGGGGCAAATCGAGCATTTTAACTGGAATTAATTGGGTTTTGTATAATTGTGATTATGAGCTTAGGGACAACCCACAGGTAAGACGTGTTGTTGATGGCAAGTCGATTGATGATATGGACACGGCGGGAATCCTTATGTTTGAAGTCGATGGCAAGGAAGTTACCATGAGAAAGGTTCAGAAGCGTACATACAGCAAGGACGGCAGTTCATACAAGGATGACAACAAGTACTTTATCAATGATGTTCCTAAGACCTTAAAGGACTTCAATGCATATCTTAATGTTGATATGAATGTGTTCAAGATGTGCAGTAATGTAAATGCATTTCTTAATCAGAAGCCGGCAGAAATGAGAGAATACTTATTCGGACTTGCGGGAGATGTTACAGACCTTGATATTGCTTCACAGAAAGCCGAATTAGCCGAGTTAGTTCCTTTACTTAATAAGTATACAGTTGAAGAATTATCCGCTATGAATAAGGCTACCAAGACCAAGATTACAAAGGATTTGCCTATTCTTGACGGACAGATTAAGGAAAAGGAAAGAGATATTCAGCTTAAGCAGGCTATTGATGTATCTGACCTTGAATTACAGAAGAACAGCCTTAAAGAACAGATTGCTGATTGCGTGGCAAAGCAGACCGACAATGACAAGTTGACGGCTGAGTATGACAAGGTTAGTTCAGATATTCTCAACTTGAAGTTTGAACTTAATGATATGTCACGCAAGGCTAATGAGGAAAATGTTAAGGCTAGGAGAGATATTGAGAATAGGATTTCTGATAAGCAGTTTCTTGTTAGGCAGACAGAAAAGACTATCAGTGAGACAGAACATTGCATTGAATTGTCGAAGCAGACTATTGAGAGTATAACCGGATATCTTGATGCGGAACGCAAGAAGTGGACGGAAGAAAATAACCGCCAGTTTGATGAGAATAGCCTTATCTGCCCTTATTGTGGTAATGAATACAGTGAGGATAAAAAAGAGCAGTTAAGAGCTGACTTCAAGAAGCACAAGGCTGACACGCTAAAGGCTATCACCGATAACGGAAACCTTTACGCGGACAGATTGAGCAAGGAGAAGAAAACACTTGCAGACCTCGAAGCAGAGTTGCCAGAGCACAAGGAAAGCCTTGGGATGCTGAATACAGCTATTGAAGTCCTTACAGAGCAGTTATCGGAGCTTCCACAGGAAATTGATGTATCAACCACTGAGGAATACAAGGCACTTGAACAGCAGATTACCGAGAAGGAACAGGTTATGCACAAGGCTAACGATATTTCAGCGATTAAGGCAGAATTAAAGGCGCAGGAAAGCGAGCTTAGGCAGCAGTTGTCCGATTGCGAAGCCAAGATTGCGGCAAGCAATACCGCAATGGAGGAGGAACGCTTAGAGGAGTTACGCAATCGGCAGAGAGACATGGAGCAGGGCAAGACTAACGCGGAGAAAATCCTTGATTTGCTTGATGAACTGGATAAGGCGAAGAATGAAGCCTTGACAGAAGTGGTAAACAGCCATTTTGGGTTAGTTAAGTGGCAGTTGTTTGAATATGCCAAGAATGGCAACTACAAGAGTTGTTGCATACCTACTGTTGACGGAAAGAGTATTTTAACAACTATGAGCAACAAGGGCAATCGCATTTTAGGCAGAATTGATATTTGCAATTCTATTCAGAAAATTAGCGGTATTACTTGTCCGATATGGCTTGATGATGCGGAGTCTCTTGACGAGGGCAATCAGAGCAAGGTTGCGCAGATGGTTGACGGACAGATAATTATGCTGATTGTGGATAGCAAGCATAAGGATTTGAAGATTATGGAGGGATAGAAAATGGGAAAGAACAAGGTGATTAAGGAAAAGCATATCGGCGCATGTAAGGTAACGCTTGAAAACGATGGTGGTTGGCGGCTTGTGAAGATTGGCAATTCGGTTCATAAGCAGACAGCAAATGAGTTGTTTGCTGTTCAGACATTTAATGCAATTTAAGGAGGAGGGAACAATTATGAGTAAGGCATTAGAAATGGCAAGAGAGATTGTCAAACTGTTGGAAGAAACTGAAAAGGCTAACAAGGTACAGTTATCGAAGCTTAAGCCGGGCGAGGTATTCAAGATTGGAGAGCATGATTTCATTGTTCTTGAACAGAAGAATGGAGCTACAAAGGTAATATCTAAAGGCTTCATGGCGGAGGATATTGTCTTTGATGAAGATACACGAGATTACAACGAATCCAATCTTAAGAAAGTCATTGAGAACGATATACAGCCTATTATTGAAGCTGAATTGGGAGCAGATAATCTTGTTGAGCATATTGTTGATTTAACTTCAGTTGATATGCAGCATGAGTTTAAACTTTGCACTTGTAAGGTAAGACCTATCACATTTGATGAAGCAAGGCAGTACAACAATTTGATTGTCAATAAGGAGTTAGATGATTGGTGGTGGACTTGCACACCTTGGTCTGCTACCGAAAGAGGTTTGAGGTATGCAATCGCCGTTGTTTCCTCGTCCGGCGGTTTCAACGACGGCAACTGCAATAACTGCAACGGTGTTCGCCCAGTTTGTATCTTAAAATCTAATATCTTTGTATCGAGAGGAGAGTAACAATTATGGCTACATTAACAATGAAGATGTTGCAGGAGCAGATAACCGAATTAAGCAATAAGGTAGCTGCTCTTGAAGGTAAAGTTAAGGCAAGAAAGAGTTTTACGAATTTAAAGGTCGGAGATACATTTGAGCTTGCAGGTCTTACTTGGAAGATACTTGATATCACAGCCGAGGGTTATATGTGCCTTGCGGACAAGCTTACAGATAAGATGATGTTCGATAAGACCTCTAATGATTGGGTTAAGAGCCAGTTAAGAGAATATCTCAATACAGAATTTATTGAGAAGATTGCTGATGAGGTAGGCGAAGAGAATATTGTTTCATTTAAGCGAGATTTGCTTTCGCTTGACGGGCAGACCGAGTACGGCGAATATGAGGATAAGGTATCACTTCTTACGGTTGACGAATACCGCAAGTACAGAAGTCTTATACCTAACACAGATGAGTATTGGTGGTGGCTTGTTACTCCGTGGAGTACAGCTTGTAATGATTGGAGTACAGCTGTCGCCGTTGTTTCCTCGTCCGGCTATGTCGGCGGCAGCGACTGCAATGGCGACGACGGTGTTCGCCCGGTTTGTATCTTTTCTTCTTCAATCTTTGAATCAGAGGAATAAGTAAATGGCAGAGACAGAACTTAAAGTAATTCTCAAAGCAAAGGAATTAGCTGAACATACCTTGCGAATAACTTCAAACTGCAATAGATACCCAAAGAAGTACAGATTTTCTCTTGTGGACAAGATGCAGAATAAGGCAATGGAAATCTACGAATATTTGTATGAGGCAAATCGAACCGATTTAAAGTTGTACCGCAGGGAAAGGTCAGAATTGCAGACCAAGGCGATAACGCATTGTGATGAATTATTGTTTTACATCGAGTTATCAATGAAGCTGAATATCATTAATATTAAGAGCATGGAATACTGGTCTAAGATGGTTTCTGACATTAAGCACATGGCGATTGCTTGGAGAAGTAAAGATAAAGAAAGATAAAAAAATATAGGTTACACACTGTATAAACCGTTGTTTCCTCGTCCGGCAATATCAACAACAACAACTGCAATAACAACAACGGTGTTCGCCCATTCTGTATCACACAGGCAGTAAGAGTAGGCAATAAGCCGAAATCAGAGAAAGATACAAAAAAGTGTGTAACCTTCCCTAAATGGGTAAATACAAAGGAATTTTTATTATGGATAAAGAAATTGTTTGTGATTATGAAAGTCTGTATAAGGCTTACAAGAAAGCTAAAGCAAGTAAAGGCTTTAATGGCAGCAGTGCAAGGTTTCAGGCTATGAGCCTTGAAGGACTACATATGCTGAAAGAACAACTTGAAAATCAAACATATAAGATGAATCCGTACAATGAATTTAAGGTTTACGAGCCTAAAGAAAGAGTGATTAAATCGTGTTCTTTCAAAGATAAAGTAGTTCAACATTGCTTATGTGACAACATTTTGAACCCAAGATTAGCGAATGAGTTTATCAAAACGAATTATGCAGGGCAGATAGGAAAGGGTACACATTTCGGAATGGATTGTTTGAAAGAGCATATGCTTGAGTTTTACAGAGAGCATGGTCTTGATGGCTGGATTCTAAAATGTGATATTACAAAATTTTTCTATCAGATAGACCATGAAGTTTTGAAAGATATAGTTGATTACTATTTTGCAGATGATTATACGAAGTGGCTTAATCACCTATTTATTGACGGCACAGAGGGTTTGGGATTGCCACTTGGTAATCAGGTAGCACAGGCTTATGCTTTACTTATGCTGAATAATTTAGACCATTTTATAACTGGCGAACTTGGAATAAAACTATATGGCAGATACATGGACGACTTTTACCTAATAACACCAAGCAAGGAATATTTAAAACGGTGTCTTGATTGTATAAATCAGTTCGTACAAAGTCTTGGATTATCACTTAATGGGAAAACGCAGATTATACCATTTAAGAACGGCATGTTGTTTACAGGTTTTCATCATTACATCACGAAAGACGGAAAGTATATAAGAAAGTTAAATGGAACAAATAAACGCAGGATTCGCAAGAAAGTGCGAACATGGGCGAAGCTTGTTAAATCTGGACGAATGACAGAGCAAAAATTCTATGAAAAATACAATGCGTGGAAGAATCATGCGTTACATGGGAATTGCATCAAGCTATGTCATTCAATGGATTTATATGTAAAAGAATTGTTAGAAAGGCAGGAATAATTATGGCGGAGAAGAAAGCTTTTACTACTTCGTTAAGCGAGTGGAGCAATGCAATTACAGGTCTTATCATTGACGATTACAAGGCTTGCGGAATGGATATGGACGATTACGCCAAGGAATGTGCCATGGAAGCCATGACAAGCATTTTTAACCTTGTTAAGAGCAACCCTAAGGTTAATATGGGTAGCCTTGACACAAGTAATTTAAGAGGCATTGTGAAGCGTTGCGCAAGCCTTAAGCTAAACGCAAGTGCATACCCGAGAGAATGTTACTTCCAGTTGCGGAATGTAAACATCGGGAAAGATGCCGACGGAAAAGAAATTTGGCAGCAGCAGGTCGAAATGGGAATTGAAGGCAGTGGTTATGATTCCCTACTTACTAATTACGGAAAAGATGTCAAACAGGTTTATCCATACTGGATAGTCAAAGAGGGAGATAAATACATACCGCCTAAGCACAAGGGACTTACCGTGACGGAACCTGAGTGGGAGGAGAACGGTGTTTCGGATAAGGCGGTAAGGGTTGTGTACCCTGTTAAGCTGATGGATGGAACAGTAACTTATCTCTCTGCGGACAGAGACAGTGTTAAGGTCAATCTTTTGGCTCACGTTAAACAGAATATGATGAATGAAACATTTGGGGTAATTACCGGAACTAAAAAACAGTATAACAAGGAAGTTGCAAGAACACGTTACGATGCTACACCGGAAGAGAAAGCAAAAATAAAGGAAAAGAAGGAGGAAGTCCTCAGTGCCTTAAGAGCGTGCAAGACAGTAGATGAAATGCTCGAATGTGAGATTGCAAAGCCGTTTATCAGCGGTGCTTGGCTTGATACTCCGGAGAGCATGATACAGAGAAAAATGTGTAACAATGCTACGAGGAAATACCCTAAGAACTATGACCCAATGGCACGACAGGCACAGGTTGAAATGGACGAGGTATATCAAGCTGCACAGGCTGAAATTGATGAAAATGCTAATTCTGTTGAGTTCATAGAGGATAAGGCAGATGTGGTCGACAGCGCAGCCACAGAAGCAACCGAAGAACAGGCAGACAGCACATTACCGCCATTCATGCAGGAGTAGCCTATGAAATCATCAAGTTTAGAGCAGATGATAACAGACACGAACAACGGTGTGCATGACTTGACTTGCAACGGAGAATGTACGCAGTGCGGTAATTGTTGCAGTAACTTACTTCCTATGACAGAAGATGAAATTGCAACAATCCGCAAGTACATTAAGGTGCATCATATCAGGGAACATAGACATAATTATCCGATAGCCATAACAACAGACGCAACTTGTCCGTTCCTTGATGATGACAAGCGTTGCGAGAAATGCACGATTTACGAGGTTAGACCGAAGATTTGCAGAGACTTTATTTGTTGTCCAAGCAAAAGAAAACCAATAGACATTAAACATACGCTTAAATGCAGGGCGGTTGATGTGAGAAAGGAGTTTTACGGATGAGAGTAATTTCGCAGGATGGAACAATAGATGTTCCTTATGATTATTTTTCTTTGAGCGTAGCAAGTGGGAAGTACAAAGAGATGTGGAATATGCTTGTATCTATTGCCAGAATTTATCATCACCGAATGGCACAAAGTTAGCTGGATATTCCACCGAAGCAAAGGCAATTAAGGCTATGGAAATGCTGAGAAACCATAATGAGGGTGTTACTTTTCTTAAAACGATAATAAATACCGAAAAAGGCGCTCAATTTGTAAGAGGTTTGTCGAAAACTGGTTTTGACAAGCTGACGCAGAATTATTTCCGGTTCCCACAGGATGATGAAATCGAGGTGTGAGTATGGCAAAACACACAATGCAAGAATTATACCAATGGCAGGCATTACCGCTGAATATCAAAGTCAGAATGACAGCTGAGAGAATAAGGAACTGGGTAAATGAATTTGGCGAAGATGGAGTGTACCTGTCATTTAGCGGCGGTAAGGATAGCACAGTTTTGGGACACATAATCAGAGAAGTTTGTGGATATAAAAACATTCCTTTTGTGTTCGTAGATGTTCCGACACAATATCCAGAGTTAAAGCAGTTTGCACAGACATTCGATAATCTTGTAATTTTAAAACCTAAAATTTCATTCGCAGAAGTTTGTGAAAAGTATGGATTTCCGATGGTTAGCAAGGAAGTGTCAAATTGCGTAAGCGGTGCGAGAAAATACGTTAAATACCTTGGCAGCCAAAAATCTAATAACACAATCTTGACAGACAGACAGTTCCGTATGCTTGCTATATGGCAGACCTGTTAGGAATAGACAGGAGAATAGACAAGCAGAACGAACAGTACAAGAGTTTGCAGATGGGAGTTATCCCTAGTGGTTCAGAATATAGGTTACGCAGATTAAATGGAGAATTGACAGATAGCAAAGGCAATTACAGTCAGTTCAATCAAGAAAAATATAAATTCTTTCTTGACGCACCATTCGAGATAAGCGACTTATGCTGTGACATTATGAAGAAAAAGCCTGTACACGATTATGAAAAGGAAACAGGAAGAAAACCGATTATAGCAACTATGGCAAGCGAAAGTGTTATGCGTACACAGAAATGGTTACAAGATGGCTGCAATGCTTTCAATGTCACAAAACCGCATAGCAATCCTATGAGTTTTTGGACGGAACAGGATGTGTTGCTTTACATCAAAGAAAACAATCTACCAATATGTTCTGTTTATGGCGAAATAGTCACGTATTATGAAGCTATGGGGCAATGCGAAAATCAGATGTCATTTGCGGATTTTGGAATTTTTGATAAGGAAAGACCATTGCTGAAAACTACAGGTTGTCAAAGAACAGGTTGTGCACTGTGCGGATTCGGTTGTCACTTAGAGAAAGAAAGCAGATTTTTAAGGCTAAAAGAAACACACCCTAAATTTCACAATCTGCTTTATGTCTTGAAAAACAATGGTGTGACATATGCAGAAGCTATTGACTGGGTTAATGAACATGGAAATATGAATATTAAGTATTAAAGGAGTACTTAAATGAAACTTAAATGTATTTCAACTGGAAGTTCGGGGAACTGCTACGCTCTGACTTCCAACAGCGGAGAAACGCTTATTCTTGATTGCGGAATCCAAATTAAGGAGATTAAAAAGGGCTTGAATTGGAACATAAGGGGGATAAAGGGTGTGATTATAAGTCACACCCACCTCTAGACCACAGCAAGTCATTAAACGATTTTAAGTCAATGGGAATACCGATTTGTGCACCATATTTAAAGGTTGATTATATGTCAATGAATATGGGTGAATTTACAGTAAAGCCTTTTGATTTAACAACAATAGACGGAAACTGGACACATACTAATGCTGACGGAACACCTTGCCCGATATTCGGCTTTCTGATTACTCACAAGGAAATGGGGAGAATGCTTTACATAACTGACACAAATTTAGTCAAGTGGCGATTTAAGGATATTAACTACATTCTCTTAGGTGTGAACTATGACAAGGATTTAGTTGACAGGGATAACACGGGCAAAGCCAATCACGTTTTCAGAGGTCACTTATCCATTGACACGGCTTGCGATTTTGTTAAGGCGAATTATTCAGACAGCTTGCAGAATGTCATAATGTGCCATTTATCAAGCGAAAATGCTGATAGAGACAGTTTTATTGAGAAGATGAAAAAAGTTGCTTGTGGGGCAAATGTAGATGTTGCAGAGCGTAATAAGGAATGGGTTTTAAGGAAAGGAGATGAATGTCCGTTTTGATTAGTTGGGATATAGTTACAAAGTTAATGAATTGCTTTCCTAATAGCGTTATAAACCACAACGCAGAGTTTATAGCACATATTAAAAGCAATACATATTTTGGATTAAAAGATTGCGCAAATGAAACAGATGTAAAGTGCAAAGTATTGGAATGGCTGTCAAGACCTGCACACAAGACAGAACCATATAACACCAGGCGGAGCAATAATGAATTTCACAGATTTATACTTAACGGAGTAAATCAGTTTTTGGAAACCGATTTTACCGAGGAAGATATGGAGCAGATTTATACATATCTTGGGAACAGATGTAATCATACTAAAACATTGGAATTTATTGCAAGTGGGTATGATATGTCGGTTTTGAAAGATTGAAAAATCCTAGTGAATGTCCGTTTTAGAAAGGAGATTGTATGGCTAAAAAAAAGGGAATAGGCGTAAGCGCGCTTACTAACAGGATATATTACGGAACGCAGGACACCGAAAAGCACATGTGGGTGGGGGAGAAAACAGATATTACCAGCGATGCAATAGCTTCTGTGTTCGAATGGTTTATGGCGAATATGGAAGATAGCGAAGGTAAGAAAAAGGAATATCAAATTACATATCCAGGAATAGGGTTTGAACTGGTCATGAGGAGAAAAACTGATGATTAAAGGCAGAAAAGTCTACGACCCATTAACTGATATTTGGAGCACAGACTATTGGGTTGTGGATGATAAAGGGAATTATTACCCAGTCTGGTAGAAAGGAGCAATAATGAATATTGACGATTTTATAAAACATACGAAAGAAAAAGCAAGAGAGCATAGATACCATGCGGATTTCTTTGAGAGTGATAATCCCATGAATGTAGCTTGCATTAAAAGTGCAGAAGATTGCGAATGTTTAGCTGACTGCTTGACAAAATTTAAGGATTATCAGCAGTTAGAGGAACAGGGATTACTTCTGCGGTTGCCGTGTGGAATTGGAACTATTGTTTACGAAGTAGAAAATAATGCAGATGCTTGTAGTGAATGTAGTGATTTCGAAAAGGGTTATTATTGCGATGATTGTTGCGGAAATAAAGATGTCCATGATGAGAACGGAGGCATTTATGTTTCTAATCCGCAATACGCCGATAAGCCTTTATGTCAAAAGCATTTTTATGAAGTCAACGAATACACGATGAGCAATGTTGATGAAATTTTTAACATGAGAAGGGCTTTCGGGAAAACAGTGTTTTTAACCAAAGAAGAAGCTGAAGAGAGATTAAGAGAATTAATGGGCAGAAAGGAGCAGTAATGGAGAGATTAACAAGAAGAAGTTCTAATGGATAACGCAGAAGTAGAAGAAAGTGAGGAAAAGTAGATGAACAAGGTTATTTTGATGGGCAGATTGACCCGTGACCCAGAGATAAGGGTAAGCGTAGCAACGAATATTACAACCGCAAAATTCACACTTGCGGTTGACAGAAAGTACAAGAAAGAGGGGGAGCAGCAGACAGCGGATTTCATAAACTGTACGGCATTCGGCAAAACCGCAGAAAGCATTGAACGGTATCTTCATCAAGGAACCAAGATTGCGGTTGTCGGGCGTATACAGACTGGTAGTTACACTAATAAGGACGGCAATAAGGTGTACACCACAGATGTTGTTGTTGAGGAATACGAGTTTGCGGAGAGTAAGAACGCTAACGGCAGCAGTTCAAGCCAGCCAGTTTCAAATATGTCTGCCCCAGCAATGGCAAGTGACGGCTTCATGAATTTGCCATTGGGTGTAGAAGATACAGGTTTACCGTTCAACTAAGGAGATGAGGCAGCATGACAAAACAAAAGAAATGTAGCACATGTAAATACAGTTGCCGTATAAGCTTCGAGGGCGGTGATAGGTTCTGCCAGTACATATTGGTAACCAGACACAGAAGACCGTGTCCGGGAGGTAATGAATGTACAGTGTATGAGAAAGGCAAGCGACTAAAGAAATATAATTTTGACGATTGAACTAGGAGGGAATAATTTGGGTATTCGGGAAGCAATTGAAATTCTTTGCAATGAACAAAAGCTGCTAATCAATACGATAGCGGTATATAACAGCGATTACTTAGGATTGAGCGAAGCAAAGAAAAGAGAACTTACAATGATAAACAAAAAAGAATTGAAGCTATTGACATGGCAATTAAGGCACTGGGAGGTAAGGAAGATGAAGTCTAAGAATGGTAACATGAATGCATTTATTTATAGCAAGCCGACAGGTGGCAGCAGGTATGTGGGGAGCAAGAAGAAGCGTAAGACTACAAGGATTAACAAGAGCAAGAAGGTGGTTTCATGAACGAACAAGAAGCGATTAAGGAATTACAAGAATCCATTGACTTACCGTTTGAGTACGTTGTATCAGAAGAAGCGACAAAGATGGCAGTAAATGCTCTCGAGAAGCAGATACCAAAGAAACCAAGAAAGACCAACTCGTATAGAGGAATATTCAGAAGAATATATGCTTATGTATGTCCTAATTGTGGAAATGCATGTTTGGAAAAACAGGCAAACGAACGTCAGGATACAATGTTCTGCTGGAATTGCGGGCAGAAGTTGGATTGGGGAGGGCGACGATGATGAATGATATGGAACTTATACAGGAAAGCATTGAACAGCTTGAAAGGGTTGGTAAGTCAATAGCTTCTATTGGCGAGACTGAGGACTACACGGAGATTGCGATAAATGCTCTCGAAAAGCAGATACCAAAGGAACCTATTATGAAGCGGTATTTTGAAGATTCGGAAGAGAAATACTTATGTTGTCCGACATGTGGAGAAATTTTAACAGACAGAATACCGGCTGATAATAAGACTTTCTATTTTTATTGCATGAATTGTGGTCAAAAATTTGATTGGGGTGACGAACCATGAATATAACACAGACAAGAGTTAAACAGTACAACAGCACATATAAGACGGTGATTTCTGTTGACGGAGTACCGGTTTGCATCACACAGGGCAACAAGAAGGCGAGCGATATTATTTCTTATTTGTCGGGCTATGAAGTTGAGATATATGATGGCAAATTAAAACGTCAACTGGACAAGGTTAAAAGCAAAATAGATAGGAGGTAAAAGGATGAGACTGATTGATGCCGATAAGTTGGCAGAATATATAGCGGAAAACGAACAGGCATTTGTTTTTGCCATAAAGTCCAAGGACTTGACAATGTTGGAAGATATTATATTAGACATTCCGACGGCTTATGATGTGGACAGGGTTGTGCAGCGGTTAGACAAAGCAAGTGATTATTACGAATGTGAAGAACAAGGAAGGGAGCATGTACAGATGATTGATTTGGCAGACGCAATAGAAATAGTTAAAGCAGGAGGAAGCCAAAATGCAACCAAGGAAAATAGCTAGACCAAGAACTTATATCATGTATATGTTCGGCACACTATATCAAGCATATGTATCTTGCTATCCGCAGCAGAGACGGGAGTACAAGGATAAGGGTAACGTGACTGAACTTAGGCGTGATAAAATTGTAATAACGATTAAGACTGAGGATTTCAGGAAGGATTGGTTGGAGGTTAATTGATTGGAAGATAGATATTTGTTTAAAGCGAAAAGAGTTGATAATGGCGAATGGGTTATTGGATTTTACGCACATATATATAAAAAACATTATATTTACACCGGACAACTAATACACGGCGGATTATATGATGTTGCTGAAAGATTTGAAGTAGACCCATCCACAATTTGCCGATGTATAGGCATGAAAGATAAAAACAGCAATCTTATTTTTGATAATGACATCGTTAATGCAATTACATCCAATCAGTTAGGCGAACCAGTTTGCGTTGAAAATATCGTCGTTATTGCAAGTGATTATAAGAGAATGTTTGAATTGGATTTTTCAAACGAACTAGAACGCGTAGGCAATATATTTGATAAGGAGATGGAAGAGAATGGATAATTTAGTCATGACATTAATTAAAATGCTTAAGGAGAACAATGCAGGGTTTATCTCGGCCAAGGTTGGCGAGTACACAATCATTATCACAGACGATGATAAGGGAGCTAAGGTGCTTGGCAAGGCTTGGGACAAGTATGCGGAGGTGGGAGAAAATGATGCTTGATGACATCAAGCTCAAAGCGGAGTGACAATCCAAAGTTAATTGGCAATGAAGGGATGTAAAAGATGTTTTTATGCTTCAAGAAAGATAGATGGTGTTCTGTTTATTCTTGTGATAAGAATGAATGCGAATTTGAGGAGGTAAAGGAATTAAGCCTTAATTATGAGATGGCAAGATACACAGAGCTGACAGGAGAGGATGGCACCAAAGTACCTATTAGCAGACTTGGCGGATTTTTGGACGGCTACGAGAAGGGCATTAATAACTTCTTGGCGGCTGTCGACAAAGCCGATAGAGAAGGAGTTCTTGACTATGCCGCAATCGAAAAAATCGCAGAGAAGTTGAAGGATGGTGATAGTGATTGAATTATTATAACATAGCCCGAGCAAAGGATATTGAGAAAAAGAATAAAGAAAGGCTGTTAAAGGTCAACCCAAAGCTTGACGAGAAGAGCGGTATCTATTTCTTGACGAGAGTTGACGAGAATGACATTCCTTATTTTTACATCGGGCAGGCATTACATCTATTGCAGAGGATGTGCGGACACCTTGCAGGGTACCAGCACATAGATTTATCAATCAAAAAGAGGGGATTTTATAGCAAAGAAAATCCTTATGGTTGGAAGCTGAATTTTATTCACTATCCAGCAAACGAACTTGATAAATGGGAGCAGTACTGGATTTTGGAGTACACAAAGAAAGGCTATCAGTGCAGATATAACAAGACAGCAGGTGGTCAAGGAGAGGGCAAAGAGAAGATAAACGAATTTAAGCCCTCTAAAGGTTACAGAGACGGCGTACAACAGGGAAAAAAGGTTTTGGCGAGGGAATTGTCCTCTATTGCTGAAAAGCACCTTAAAATTGAAATTAGAGACGATAAGAAGGACAACAAAGTATCGCAGAAACAGTATGAGAAGTTTATGGGTTTATTGAAAGTGGGTGAAAGTGAATGAGTGGAATTAAAGGCTATACAGTGGAAGAAGTCGCACGAATTGCAAAGGAAAAACTTATTAGCGATTATGAATTTTGCAAGGGCAATTTAGCTAAAATCAGACAGCGCGAAAAAGAAATCGCAGATATAAGGCTTGATTACAATTCAAAGATAGCAAGGTACAGGATAGAAAGCGTAGACAGAGTTCTTGACTTCATAAGAAGCGAATATAAGGCAGGGAGAGTTTGTGACCTTGAAACGCTATTGTGTCATTGCCAAAACAAGTTGAATGGCAACATTGACGGAATAGAATTAGACCTTGACAAGCATTTAAGAGGAGTTCCCTTTAAGAAAGTTGGTGAGAACGATGCTAATTCCGAAAGTTAAAGCCAAAGAGTTTGAAAAATTCGGCTTTAAGAAGTGCAAAGGTGAGTATGGCAAGAATGGTTGTTATTATCTTTGTGTTTCAAGGGGCGTGAAAATGCTTTTTGTTAGCGATGTGTATTTTGGTGTTAATGATTGGAAAGATAATGACCCAAGAATCCACAAAGACGCAAATTGCAGATACAGAGACCGCAGGACATATCTTGACATTATCTATGGGCTTATAAAGGCAGATATGCTTAAAAGTGTTTTATGAAAGTGGGTGATTCAGAATGAAGATTTTAAGCAAGAAGAAATACAATAAACTCATTGAAGATTTTGAGGAATTGCAGAAAAAGGTCGAGGAACTCAAAAGGATAAACGAGAGTCTCGGGAAAAAGCTGGAAGATAAAAAGACAAGTTGCAAGATGAATAGCGGCAAGGATTTCTGCTTTAAATGCCAAAACTCTTACAGATACAAGACATATTGGGGGACAACAGAAATTGAAAGATGCGGTTGCCTTCTTGATGTTCCTTGTGAAGATTTTAAGAGAAAAGAGGAAAACTAACTAAAAATCAAAGAAAGGAATAGGTTGTGCGCACATAAAACCGAGGTTTCCTTTTGGTAGATTTAGAATGTATAAAAAGAAGATTAAATGTGAGATATATCGTGATTCTATGCAGAATTACAAGAAATATGCGATACCGCCAGCACAGCTTATTATAGCTGATGTTCCTTACAATGTAGGAACTAATTTTTATGGAAGTAACCCTATGTGGTATAACGGCGGCGATAATAAGAACGGAGAAAGCAAACTCGCGAAAAAGGCGGCTTTCAATTCGGATTTTAACTTTAATTTGTATGAATACTTCCATTTTTGTTCAAAGATGTTAAAGAAAGAGGACACAAAGCCTATCGCAAGGGGCAGAAGTAGCAACAGCCCTTGTATGATTGTGTTTTGTGCATTTGAACAGTTATCAACATTGATTATGGCGGCTAAGAAACACGGATTTGTCAATTACATACCGCTTGTATTCTGCAAGAATTACAGTCCACAGGTACTTAAAGCCAATATGCGTATCGTAGGTGCAACAGAATATGCACTTGTGCTGTACCGAAACAAGTTACCGAAATTTAGAAATGGCTTACAGATTGATGAAAATGGAAAGAATATCAGAGGTACAGGGCATATGGTATTTAACTGGTTTGACGGCGGTAATGAAGCGGAATGGGGCAGAACTTACTATAACAATGGCTCATATATGATGTGGGAGAAAGACGGAAAGGATGTTCCCAAAATTCATCCAGCACAAAAGCCTGTTGCAGTTCTTAAAAAGCTGATTGAAATTTTTACAGACGAGGGAGATGTAGTTATTGACCCTTGTTGTGGTAGTGGTAGCACATTGAGAGCTGCCGCAGAACTTGGCAGAAGTGCTTACGGATTCGAGATTGACAGGAACTTTTACGAGCGTGCAAAGAATGAAATGCTTGTATTTGAAAAGGATAGTCAGATGGATATAAGTGATTTTATAAAGGAGTAAAATGTGGAAGATTTAATTCAAATGTCTTTATTTGACTTCACAAGAGAACCAATTAGCATAACAAAGCCTATCCGCTTGATAGAACTTTTCGCAGGCTACGGAAGTCAGGCAATGGCGCTAAAGAGAATAGGTGCTAAATTTGAGCATTACAGAGCTGTGGAGTTTGATAAGTATGCCATAGCAAGCTATAACGCAGTGCATAATACAAATTTTCCTACAATGGATATAACTAAGGTTCATGCAGAAGATTTGAATATTTGCGACACGGACGCATTCACTTACTTACTTACTTACTCATTCCCTTGTACGGATTTATCAGTTGCCGGAAAGCAAGCCGGAATGTCTAAGGGCAGTGGTACAAGAAGTGGTCTGTTGTGGGAAGTCGAGAGAATACTAACAGAAATCAGAGATAGCAACGGAGAGTTACCGCAGATTTTATTTATGGAAAACGTGCCACAAGTACATAGTCAGGATAATATGCCGGACTTTAGAAAGTGGTTAGACTTCCTTGAAAGTTTAGGCTACACAAATTACTATCAAGATTTGAATGCTAAAAATTATGGTGTGGCACAAAATCGTGAAAGATGTTTTATGTTTTCGTTCCTGGGTGAGTACAATTACCATTTTCCACAGCCTATACCACTCAAAAAGAAGTTGAAAGACTATCTTGAGGACAATGTAGATGAAAAGTATTACATCAACAATGAAAAGGCTGACAAGCTGATAAAACAGCTTATTGACAATGGTGCATTGTCGCAACACAATCTTGACAGACAGACAGACAGACAGACTTGCGTTGACGGAACAATCAATAAGCCACAGCAGAGAGAAGTTGCAAACTGCATCAAGGCAAGATATGACTGCGGAATATCAAATTTGCGGTCAGACGGAAACTTGGTTGTTAAAGGATATGGGAGAGACGGCAGACAAGCAGATTGATGTAGCCGTAACTCTTAGGGCTAGAGATTACAAAGGTCTTGATAATTATGGAAGTAATGGAGTAATCGAATGGAAAAATTGATAGACGCTATCGGAATAGTACTTTTTGAAAGCGAAAAATTCGGCGGCGAAAAGGTTCTTAGGGGGGGGGATTTGCCCTACCCTAAGAGCCAACAAAACAAGTAGTGGAGTGATTGAAGTAATGGCAGATGTAAATGTAATAGGCTCTCTTGAAGCAAAATTTGAGAGTACCAACAGAATTTATGATGTGTGTGTGGGGGGGGGTGCAGTCCAACATTGAGTACAATGCAAGGCGGTAATCAAGAACCGAAAATTCTTGAAGCAAAGCAGTTGGGATTTATGGATAATGGAACAGGCAAACATCAATCAAACACAGTATATGATGAAAATGCATTTTGCCCCAACATTACAACAGTTGAGGGTGGCGGTACGCAACAGATCAAAGTGTGCGAAAGTCAGATAGTTGCTATGCGTGGCAGAAACCCTGATAATCCGTCAGATAGGACCGTAGGAAGTCCGACAGAGCAAAGATTAGAGGTGAATACACAAGGCATGAGTAATTGCTTAACGAGTGTACAAAAAGACAATATGGTGCTTGAAAATGTTCTTGCAGTTGATGAGCAGAATATGAATGTGCGCAAAGAAACTTTTGGAACTCTAACAACAGACGGAAGTGGTCCGAAGCACAACAACCGAGTGTTACTTAAGCAGAGCAATATCCAAAAAGTCGGTCAAATATCAAGCAATGGTTCCCAACGCGGTACAGTTGTTTCCGAAAACGGAATATCAGCAAATCTTGTAGCTGGCACACATGGTTATGCGAATAGCCACATTGTTGCACAATATCGTATCAGAAAGCTAACACCAAGGAAGTGTGGACGGCTGATGGGTGTATCTGATGAAGATATTGACAAAATGGCAGCAGTCAACAGTAACACACAATTGTATAAGCAATTTGGAAACAGTATTGTTGTAGACGTTATGTGCGCTATGTTTAGGAATTTGAACATAAATCAACGATAAAAGGAGATTAAGCGATGGCAGACAAGCGAATGTTCAGTAAAAAGTTAATAGATTCGGATGCGTTCCTTGATATGCCAATATCGGCGCAGGGTTTATTCTTTCACTTGTGCATGAGGGCGGACGATGACGGTTTTGTGGACGCGCCTAAGAGGATTGCAAGGGAATGTCAAGCTTCAAGCGAGGACTTACAGGTGTTGATTGATAGGCGGTATGTTCTGACATTCCCTGATTCTAACGTCATTGTAATTAAGCATTGGCGGCTACATAACACCATTCCTAAGGACAGATATAAGCCTACGCTGTACACAGAGGAAAAATCGCAGATAGGTGTTAAGCCTAACGGAGCCTACACGGATGACCAAACTAAGATGGTAAGCATGAGTACAACTCAGCACGCAACACCTAAGACAAAGAACTCATTTAACCGCTGTTCGCAGAGGCAGTACAGCAGTGAACAGTTTGAAGAACTTGAAAGGCAACTGACCCAGAAAGGAGCTAAAGATGGCGGCTAACGAAATATATTATAAGCGCAAAGCGAACCATGAATGTACATACTGTGGAACAAAACTGCCAGACAATTACAAGCTTTCAAGGTGTGAGAATTGTTTGAAAGCTGAAAGCGAAATGACTAAATACGCAAGGAAAATGGCATTAAAGGCAGGATTATGTACAATATGCAAGACAAGGAAAGCACGCCCCGGTAGGGCAACTTGCGAATTGTGCGGACGAAAGAAATCAGACGAGGTTGCGGCACGGCGGAAGCGGCTCAAAGCACAAGGATTATGTACTATATGCGGAAAAGTACCACGCACGGAAAGCTCCTGCCTATGCGAGGAGTGCAAAATTAAATGGAGGAGGTATAACTACTGATGGCAACGACAATAGCTTTTTTGGCTGGAACGATATTATCAGCTATGGCAACATTCCTGATAGTAGGAGCAAGTAAAAATAATGCAATTATTGAAGCATACGAAGAGGGTTACAGAGATGGGCTGAATGTAGCCGGAAACGGAGTGAAATATGACGAGGTTCGCTGACAATCTCCGGGTGCTTATGGCAAGGCAAAAGGTGTCGCAGTTTAAACTTGCCAGTGAATTAGGTGTGACGCAGGCGCAGATAAGCAATTATTTAACACGGAAAGCGTACCCACGTCAACGGACGTTGAATAAGATTGCTTTATACTTCGGTGTGAGTGTAGACATGCTGGAATGTGATGAGATGTAATTATTTTTAGGAGGGAAGAATGGATTTCATTAGCGGAATGGCAACGGGAAATATGGTTCAAAAATATCTTGAAGATAACAAGATATATAATATGAAGAACTATAGAAGTGCATATAGAGCGGTCAAAAACCAAGCACTCAAAATTAAGAATGGTACAGGCAAAGCAACCCGGTATTTCTATTATGAAGAAGATGTCACTAGCATTTTGGATGTTTGGAGAAACCACTTGATATGAATTTTGCAAGGAGGGTAGCGGCTTATGAAGCTGTCAAAGCTGACTAAGCCAGAGCTTGAACGTATTAGCAGCAACGCCAATTTTACGGAAGAGGAACAGAAAATATTTGGGTTGATTTCGCAAGACAAAAATCTTCAAGAGATAGCTTGCAGGTTATCATTGTCGAAATCAACCGTATCACGGCGATTAAGAGATATTCAAGATAAAATAGAGAGGAGTGAGCAGGATATGGTAGTTCCGATATGGGAAAAGGTAGCTCTGACGGTTGAGGAAGCAGCAGAATATAGCAATATAGGCATTAACCGAATTAGTTCACTACTAAATGAGCCGGGATGCACATTTGCACTATGCATCGGACGCAAGCGACTTGTGAAACGGAAAGAGTTTGAGCGGTACATAGAAAAGGCAAATGAAATATAAGCATTGATATATGAGCTATTATGTAGTAATATATGTATTGCTATGCAGTAGCTCTTTTTTTGAAAGGAGCTAATATGGGAAAAGATTTAAAAGGGAAGGAGTTAGGCACAGGTATTTCACAAAGGAAAGACGGAAAATACTGTGCTAGATATTTTGACAGATTTGGCAATCGTAAGAGCATTTATAATTCTAAACTGTCAGATTTAAAAAAAGATTATGCAGTCGCAGTCGCCAAAAATCAAACTTATACAAGCGTTAGAGACAACATTAAGCTTGACGCATGGTTTGAACGCTGGGTTGACGTGTACAAGAGAAAGAGTGTACGCCCCAATACGCTTAGGGAATACACTCACGTTTACAATAAGAATATATCACCTTTTATCGGAAATCGCAACATAAATTCACTAGTTAAAAGTGATGTTCAGCAATTAATTGATATCACTAGTGACAACGGCTATGGTTATGAGCGCCAAAACGAGATTAAAGTTATCTTGTCCGATATGTTTTCAAGAGCAATGGAAGATGAATTGATGATTAAGAATCCGACGAAAGGCGTAAAGCTAAGAGCTAAAAAAGAAATTACTGCCAGAGCACTGACGCTTGAAGAACAGGAAATATTTTTTGAATGTTGCGCCGGTACGTTCTATGACAATCTTTTCAATGTCGCTGTGAACACAGGACTAAGGCCGGGCGAGTTGTTTGCTCTAAGCGAAAAAGATATTGATTTTGAAAACAAACTTATAAATGTGTCCAAGACACTAGTATATCAAAAATATCTTGATGATGAATGTAAGGAGTTTCATTTAGAAGAGCCTAAAACGGAGCAAAGTAATAGGAAAGTGCCTATGAACAGTTTGTGCAGGAAATATCTTGAACGGCAAATCAGGCAAAAATACGTTGTAAAAAATAAACAGCCAAAAGAGCAAAACGATTATTTGTTTACAACCAAGTTTAATACGCCACTTAATTCACAAATTTACATTGACGCAATTAAGGCAATTATTGATATGATTAACATATCAAAGCCGCGTGATGAAGAATTGGAATATTTCAGTGGGCACACATTAAGACACACGTTCGCTACAAGGTGCTTTGAATCTGGAGTGTCACCGAAAGTTGTTCAATCATATTTGGGACATGCAACATTACAGATGACGATGGATTTGTATACTCACGTCATGCCGCAAAAAGCAAGTGATGACATCGAAAGAATCGTCAAGAATGACAATAAGGTTGTCGATTTTGTGAAAAGTGCGGTGTAAACGTGGTGTAAATATACACCATTTAAAATTAAGAAACGCAGTATTTATGTGGGTTTAGAGGTAAAAAATATATAATATCTTAGAAACTTATTATGTTTATCAGGTGACCCCGTATATTTTATAGGAAATACTGTGGAAATGGGCGATTTTAGGGCATTTAGGCAGTATGTAGCTTGTTATCATATTATATATATTTCTTTATATTTCTATGTATTTCTATACGAAAATGGTGTAAAAATGGTGTACGAAAAATTCTGTGGCGTACACTGAAAAATAACTTAATATAGAGCTATTGCATGGCACGAATATGAGAAGAACTTGACAATGTTCTTCTCTTTTTTTGTGCCAAAATATAAGCAAAAGGAGGGATAACAGATGTTGTCGGACAGAGTGAAGGAAAAGCTTTTTGCGAAGAAAGAAATACAGCAACTTGACCTGATGACGGTATCCCTTGTCATTAGTGCGATTGATGAAGCAGTAGAGGAGGTAGACCAAGAAGATGCAGTTAAGCAGTCCTCAATATATGAACAACGCGTATAGCCAACAAGGGTTATATCCACAGCAGTACGGCAATTATGCACCATATCAGCAGATACAGCAGAGGTTTCAGCCACAAGAGCAATATCCTGTAATGCAAAATCAACAGGCAATAGGGCTTAATGGACGTATTGTGCAAGTAGTCGAAAACATCAACGCCAACGAGGTCCCTATGGATGGCAGTATGGCATTTTTCCCAAAGCAGGATTTATCAGAAATATATGTCAAGGGTTGGAACGCTGACGGAACAATCAAGACGATTGTGTATAAGCCCCAAATAGACAATAAATCTGTGCAAGCAGTAAATACTCCGCTTGATACGGAAAAACTCAAAATTGACCTATCAGAGCAAGTCACAGCGGGCATTATGCAACGCTTCGATGACTTATCAGCCAAGATTGAGCAGTTGGAAAACAAGGTAGCTTTAGGGACACAGAGAAAAACTTCGCAATCGCAAAGCAAAAAGGAGAGTGACGAGGCATGATAAACCCAATGCAGTTAATTCAAATGATGCGTGGCGGCAATCCAAAGCAGATTGCAATGCAAATGGTAAATAGCAACCCTCAAATTGCCAATAATCCCATGATAAAAAATATGTTTAGCATGGCAGAAAAAAATGATATTCAAGGTATAACACAGTTGGGAAAAAATATGGCAAAAGAAAAAGGAATTGACTTTGATAAGTCCTTTTCAGATTTCAAAAGCCAATTCCTTAGATGAGTTAATTTTTATTGTTTGAAAATTGATTGCCTTTTTGTGGTGGTAAGGTTAGTGCTTTTTCAAGTGACCAGCCTTTATCTATTCTTTTCGCTAAAGATTGGTCGCTTATGCCTAACTCCAATGCCCATTTGTGCAAAGGTTTAGATGTGCCGTTAAGTGTGACTATTCTATTTGAACGCTTGTTCAAAGATTGAGTTTTAGGGTTAGCCCATCGGCAGTTGGTAGGTTCATAATCACCATTAACATCTATTCTATCAAGAGTAGTGTCAAGCGGTCTGCCACCGACGGAATCAGACCAAGAAACGAAATTCCAGAAATCGTGCCATCCATCGCAAACAGATATTCCACGCTGACCATAGGCGTAATATTTATGATTATTTGGATTTTCACACCTAGAAATCATTTGAAACCATATATTATATAAGGGATGAGAACTTCTCCCATCTTTACGATTTGGACTAATTTTTAGCAAGCAACCGCAACTTTTAATTGACCCACTATTGAATTGATACGGCGTTACCTTTGTTTTATTCCCACAATCACATAGGCATTCAAGATAATAATGCTTATCACTCGACTTTTTATCAGCTAATCCAATAACTGTAAGCCTGTTATTATGTTTGTTTATATATTGTGAAATGTCAATTTTAGGCTTGTAGGCATGAGAATATTTACATTTTCCACAGGACTTTTGACCTGTTGTAAATACTCTATATGGTGGGAAAGAAACAATATTACCGCAATCACATTTGAAATCGAATGAATATTCTGATTTTGGATTTTTAGTTTCACCAACTACAATAAGATGACCATATCGTTTGTTGATATAGTCAGAGATATGATATTTAATCATAAAAATAACACCTGTCCTTTCAGTGTAAAGTGTCCTATCTGTAATGTACGGAAACTGTTAGGACAAACAGCTTATCAGGAGCTACCCTATCCGTACAAATATATTATAGCACATTTTAATTGATTTTGATACTAATTCTTGCAAGATTAAGTATATAAAATTTCAGGAGGTAAAAATAATGTTTAATTCTAATTGCGCATCAATCCCCCTTGTAGCCAATATTGATGGAAACGGGAATAACGGCAATAATTGGGGAGACACAGGAGCATGGTGGATTGTACTGTTTGTCTTATTTTTCGCATTCGGCGGCTGGGGCGGTGGCTTTGGCGGATTTGGCGGTAATGGTGGAGCATTACAGGGATATGCGACACAGGCTGATATTCAGAGAGGCTTCGACAATTCGGCAGTTATCAGCAAGTTAGACGGCATTTCCAACGGACTTTGCGATGGATTTTACGCTATGAATAACAGTATGCTCACAGGTTTCAATGGCATAAATACAAACATTATGCAGACAGGCTACGGCATCCAGCAGGCTATTAACGCTGATACAGTCGCTAATATGCAGAATACAAACGCTTTACAGTCACAGCTTGCTAACTGTTGCTGTGAGACGAGAGAAGCCATACAGGGTGTAAACTACAATATGGCAACTAACACCTGTGCTTTACAGAACACAATGAACAATAATACAAGAGATATTATTGACAGTCAGCAGGCAGGAACGAGAGCTATCCTTGATTTCCTGACTAATGACAAGATAGCTACATTACAGGCAGAGAATAATGATTTACGCAGAGCTGCTTCACAGGATAGACAGAATGCACTTCTGACTACCACAATGGCAGCACAGACAAATCAGATAATCGACGCTATAAGACCTACACCAGTACCATCATTCCCGGCAAGCAACCTTTACGGATATGCTTATGGATGTGGTTGCAATACAGGTTGTGGCTGCTAAACAACTGAATAATCAAGTATCTTAATCGGATTGGGTGCTTTTGAGTTCCACTCGAAAGAAAACTCGAAAGATTATGTCTGCTAAGCAGTATTACGTTGGTACCGACATTGATGTCGGGAGCATGGGGCAGACTTGTATGGTTTGCCCTTATTTTTTAGAAAGAGAGGTAAAAACAATGGAAATTACAGGAATTGCGTTACAAACAGTTGCCGCCGGAGAAGATGTTGCATTTACAGAAACACCAGTTTGCGGTAGTAAGTGTATCGTACATAGACAGGGCAGTGGAATTATCAAGTTGAGAGGTATTACAAATCAGTGCAAGGCTAGATTTTTAGTATCTTATTCCGGCAACATTCAGATACCTACAGGTGGCACAGTAGAAGCTATTTCACTTGCCATCGCAGTAGATGGAGAGCCTTTACAGTCTACAAAGATGATAGTCACTCCAGCAGCAGTTCAAAATTTATTTAACGTATCGGCACAAGCCTATGTTGATGTACCTTGCGGCTGTTGCAGTACAGTAGCGGTGCAGAATACTTCTACACAGGCTATTGAGGTACAGAATAGTAACTTAATTGCAGTAAGGGAGGCTTGACGTAATATGCACATTGAAAGAATCCACAAAATGATTGAATGTCTTACAGAGAAAGCCTTATGCGAGCTTGATAAGGGTGTTGAGAATGTCAACACAGAGGAAATGGGCGAAGCGGTCGATATGATTAAGGACTTGTGCGAAGCTGAATATCGCGCTGTTATTGTCAAGTCAATGAAAGAGGCTGATGAAGAGGAAGAAGAGTACAACAAAGAGCTTCTCAGAATACTCAAAACCGAATACGGCGAAGAGGACGGCAGACGCTTTTATGATGAGTACCGCTACAAGACAACCGGCAGATATGCGCCAAAAGGTAAAGGAACCTATGTCGGCAGACGTGGTTATGAAGAACCGCCATACTGGCACAGATACCCGGGTGATATGACGGACATGGATTATGACAGCGTAGAGCGCATGAGAGACATGGACAGATTAAGCCATGGCAGAATGTACTACACCGATATGACAGACCGCATGGGAATGATTGACCAGCCGAGAAGTGGCAGCTCTACGGAACGTGATATGCGTGAGGGCAGAAGCGGTATAAGCCGCAAGCATTACATGGAGACTAAGGAACAGCACAAGGCAAACACCCAGCAGGACAAGGACGCTAAGATGCAGTCACTTGACGAGTACATGAGAGAGTTAAGCACTGATATGACAGAGCTTTTAACTGACATGACACCTGAGGAACGCACAATGCTGAAAAGCAAAATGTCAGTGCTTATGACTAAGATTTGATTTTTAGAGGTAGGGGCAGAAATGCTCCTACCGTTGTGAGGTGTATTATGTTTACGATTAACGGCATTGATTGGAACTTAATATTTGTAAATGGCGCAAGCTCCGATTTATTACGTTCAGACGGCACTACAAGCCTTGCTGTGACCGATTGGAACCGCGGGAGTATATTTGTATCAACCGCACCAAAAGGGGCTTATTTGAGGCGTATAATCGCTCACGAACTATGCCATGCGTTTTGCTTTAGCTATGACATATCAATGCCGATTGAGCAGGAGGAATACCTTGCCAACTGGATAAGCCTGTACGGAACCGATTTGATTTATTTGCTTGACAATATTATGTCAAGCTTATCTCGGAGGGCAGTATGACAGCAGAACAGTTATTAGAGTACATCCGGAGAACTAACCCGGAAATGACAATGGAGCGCATGATATACGAGCTTAGCCAAAGCATATATACGGCTAAATCTGTGGTTTTTACTGCACAGAATCAAGTCAAAAAATAATGCAAAAATTTTTAATCGCCCCCACCTATGGAAATGAAAAATAAAAAATCGAAGTCAAATTCTTGTGAAATTTGGCTTCGATTTGGTGTCATTTTGTCTGATATTCTCGATATTTTTTTCAAAAATTTTCACTAAAATTTTCGGGTCAACATTTTTGGTACGCCCCTATACCCGGAACGTAAATTTTGAAAATTGATTTCAGATTTTCGCAAAATTTGGCTCCGATTTGGTGTTGTTTCTGAGCCAAAAACAGCTCTGTATGACAGCGGGACCAGTAGAATGTCACACCCAAAGTCGCCCGGCTCTGCCTATGACAACGAAGTTAGGCACAACAAACAGCATCACGTTACAAGCCGCCGCTCATTAAGGGCGCAGTTGTCCGCTTGATGATAAAATAGCACTTCGATTTCAATTTGTCAAGGAACAACAAAAAGAGAACTTCTGAAAGTTCTCTTTTTAACTGCTTATTCTTCTTTACAAGCCATAAAAGCTGAGAAGTTCAGCCTTGCGGCTGTCGTCAAACACGACCTGTGTCTTGCGTACACCGAAATCGCAAAATAGCCAAGTGCCGCCGGCGATTACTGAAACCGCTAGCCCTCCCATTAACGCGTGGTCGACACTGCCGGCGACTGCATAAGCCAACATCTTAACTGTGCTCTCTGACAGGCAAGTCAACATAAGTGCCTCACTTGTAGCCGTTTTTTTGGCTACAAGCTCCATGATTTCATTGCTAGACGCAAATGCGTCATTACAACTATAAATATCTAGTTTTTTCATTTTAATACCTCCATATATTTAATTATCTAGCCGACTTTATCGACTGAAAAAAGTGACGGGCGGAATCGAACCGCCCACGTTGGCACCTGCCGTCACTTAGGCTTGAATTGCTGCACGTTTTAACACGTCCCACAATTCCGCGCGCTTCCCGTTTACCATCGCACGCGCTGTGGCTATATCAATGCCAAGCCATGTAGTTAGCATTGTAGCAACGCCCATAAACGCGGCGTATTCATTTTTATATGCATCGTCAAATGCTTTCTCATAAGCCGCATTTTCAGGCTCGCGGTCATAGTCTGCATCAGCATGATTTGCGATTTCCTCCAATCGCTCTAGCCGCGTTAATTCTTCAATTATTTTTTTAATCATAAAACGCCTCCTAAAAAATGATGTATTTTTAATGTCTCCCCTAAGGGAGAAAAGCAACCCGGGGGAATCGAACCCCGGCAGTGCGCCGCCTTCGGCGGTTGCCTTAATCCAAGCAGTTTTCCCACGAAATCGCATACCGTGTTTTCAACAGGTCGTATGCTCTATTCGTGACCTCGTAAGTGTTCCAGCCAGCCTTGTATTGCCCGGAGCTTGTCAAGTCGCTGGGCACGTACATTTTCAAGAAACGAATGCCGCGCCCCTTGAGTTCCAGTGGGGTATCAATGAATATATGACCCCCGTAGTATGCGCGATGGGCTTCTATCTGACAGCCCTCTGGTTTCTGCTGTCCCATCTCTGGGCAGTATACATAAGTTCCGGGCTCCTCAGCCTTCACGGCATGTTGCGGTGGAGTAGCAAGCTCAAGGCGCTTGCTCCTGCCCATGCGGCGCAGGGCGTGAAGCTCGTTTTCCGCAATGTCGCCATTTTCAGACAGCGCCTCTGCAATGTCCAAGTAGGCATTGCAGCTTGCTACGCTGTCGCAGATTTCAAACAGTGCAGTAAGATTATAATATCCGTTGCTCTTCTTAACGGGAAACTGTATTATTTCTCCCATATTCGTCCTCCTTCCAGTCTGCCATCATCAGAGCCGGGAGACCATCCCGCGGCTGACGCTCCACTTCGGAGCGTTTCGGCTAATCTATCCACTCAATGCGTTTTAATTGGCCTGTTCTCGTGCTGTGGTACCAGCCCTTGCCGCCTACACTGAATGTTAATTCAAACCATGTACATCTGTCCTCATGTTCATGGTCGTAGCTGCCTTCAAGCACTGCGATTGAGTTTGCAGATGGAGTAAACCCGAACTGATTTTTAAATGCTGCTCTTATCGTCTTCTTGACATCTTCAAGCTGTAAATCTGTCATAATTGACTACCTCCTTGTTTTAGGGTACAGCAAACACATGTTTTGTATCTGCTCTATTTCCCTTTCGTTGATATTATAATATCACGATTATTAGAGAACGTCAACAAGAAAATCACTTTTTTTAGAGATTTTCTTGTTGACAAAACCGCAGCGCCTTAATATAATGTAGTCACTGAGGAGGTGATATATTGATATCTTATAAGATAAATGTTACGGAAGCATTAAAAGAGGCAGGTTTTAATGGCTCGACAGCAAAACGGACCGGGATTTTCAGCCAAAGCACCATGCGGAAGTTCAGAGAGGGTGACACTGGAATAACCCTAGACAATCTTAACCGCTTGTGCTGCATTCTTGAGATGCAGCCACGCGACATCATTAAGTTTACGGAGACTGACGAGGATAGAAATAATATTTTAAAAAACATAAAATAAGTGTTGACATTCTCTAATAATCGTGATATTGATAATATCAACGAAAGGGAAATAGAGCAGATACAAAACATGTGTTTGCTGTACGAAAAATTAAAATTTTGGAGGAATAAAATCATGACAGTTAAAGAGTACATTAATAGTTGCTTGCAATTTGCAGAGGATACAAGAGAATGGGGTGGGCTTAATGAATATCACTTCTACAGCACAACGGAGGGCTGCGGCTACTGGTATGAATCATGTGACAATGCCGGGGGCGGACTTGATGTAAGCTGGGCTTTTAATTTAACAGCAGAGCAGATAAGAGACGAGGGAGCGCAGCACTTTGTTGATGAGCTGGCGACGCTGATAAGATGTACCGCTGACCAGTGCGAGGACGAGCGCGACGCTGAAATGCTGTATAGCGATTTAAAATATTTTGAGCGTTAAAAAAACGAACCGGGCGAGGTTAAGAACTTTCCCGGTTCGTTTTCTGCTGTAAAGTGCCTATTAAATTAAATAATAATGGCCCCTGCCAAGTCACGACCGATTTAATAACGATACCAAGCGACATTAACGGTCAGCACTTCCAGCTCTCGCAGCATACATGATTTAAGGCTGATTGTCAATGTATCAGATAGTATATTGATGTATTTTAAGCATTGACAAATCCACGGCTAACTGATAATATCATAGACGGGCGAGGGCGACTAACTCATGGCAGTATCGCAAATAGCACATTGACAACCGCATATCTCACACACTTATAATTTTAGACCAATAACAATTCGTTATCTGGTCTTTTTGTCGTTCTGTTAATATCTTAACAATGTATCTTATTTAATCCCATGTCTTTAAGTTATTTATGTATCGTATATTATTATAAAATTTACTGTCATAGATTAAGAGCCTGAGCCCTTATATATATTATTAATATATAGGGCTGCCGGACGTATGGACGAAATCCACATCATTGTATTAACGTGATAAAATCTGTATACAAACCGTATACAGTTCGTTGCCAAAGCGTAGTCTAGAGAAGATTAGACAAGGTAAGATTAATGAGAATGTGTAAATAAATAATCAGTTTTTAAAAAACGTATATAATTATATACTGTATATGCGGTTAGTACCAAAGTACTATGCTTAAATGCCCCAAAGTTATATTTTATATACTTTATGTATATAGTCACATTAAGAATCATGTGATATAATAATCTCATGTGTGAGAGATACCGAGTGTATGGAGGTGATTATATTATGAGTAACGATAATAATAGTTATGATGTTCAGACCATAAGAACTGTTGACGATATGAGGATTGTAGCTAGTGATATAGTCACTAATTACTGCGATAGACACAACATTGATGAGAATGATATATACCCGTCTATATGGTCTGATATAATCGACGAGTTATATATCAGTTTATTTAAACCATGTAATCGCTTATTGAAAACTGATGGTAATTTATATAATCAGTATGATAAAGAGAAAGTTGAGTATATATATAATTATATTTACAGACGTTTATGTAACAGTCATTGCCAAGAGATAACACAAAAGGGTTTCTGTGATATGGCTGGGATTGATAAGCAGACGCTGTATAATTGGCTAAGCTCTTCGACTTTCGACCTGCAGGAAAAAATCATGCAAGATAATGAGGAGAGCCTGTTCAACCTGATGAAAGACCGGCGTTACAACCCGATGAAAATACTCCCGAAGCTGAACAAGGTCCATCACTGGAACATGCCGGGTGTCAAGGTCGAGAAGCCAGCCGAAGCGCTCGGAGCTGATGCCTTGATACAGCTTGGACAGCAGCCGAGACCGCTTGAGCTGTCAGATAATAGCTCAGTGATAGACAGTGATAGTTGATGTTTTATCACATGCAGTTGTCACACAATTCCATACAATTCACAAATGCCATATTTACAAGGGTTTGCGGATATGTAGCCCATTGTAAACTATTCGCAAAAGTTACGTTTAGCGAATAGTTGAGCGATGCAAAATAGAGCGATGTCATTATTGTTTGAATTGTTTTAAAATTGTATATAAACGGATTGATACTATGGAGCTGCCCGGGTGGGGGTTATGTGAAGCTGATTTTCCCCCTCTCTAAGTCCTCTAAATTCCGACAAAAATAAAAAGACCCTCATGGCATGAATAGGGATGTACACCTGACAAGCTGTAAGCCTTAACAGTTTTCATGCCATAACATTAAGGCAATATCGAAAAGGCAGGTATAAGCAATGAATGATTTAAAAATCTTTGAAAACCCGGAATTTGGTTCAATTAGAACGGTAGTAATTAATAATGAGCCGTGGTTTGTGGGAACTGATGTTGCAAAATCATTAGGGTATGCAAAACCGTATGACGCGATTAAAACAAATGTGAATGACGAGGACACCATTATAACGGGTGTCTCAGACGCGAATAACCACACACAACAAATGATAGCAATTAACGAATCAGGATTATATGATTTGGTATTTGGAAGCAGACTACCAACAGCGAAGAGCTTTAGACATTGGGTTACATCCGAGGTTTTACCATCAATCCGTAAGAATGGCGGCTATATCCAGAACCAAGAACAAATGACACCAGAACAGATTGTTGCAAATGCTCTGATTGTAGCAAACAAAATTATCGCTGAAAAAGAAGCAAAGATTGTTGAAATGAAGCCTAAAGCGGAATATTTTGACAATCTTGTGGATAGCAAGCTTTTAACAACTTTCAGAGACACAGCAAAAGAGTTACACATTCCGCCGCAGTGGTTCACACAATGGCTTGTAGAAAATGGCTATCTGTACCGAGATAAGCACAATTCGTTGAAGCCTTATGAAAAGTATCGCAAAGACGGATTGTTTCAGTTGAAAGATTTTTCGACACCTTTTGGTTATTCAAATGTTCAGACTTATGTAACTGTAAAAGGTAAGGAGACTTTTAGGCTTTTGATTGGAGGAGCAGCAAGATGACAGGTAACGAGTATCAGCAGTTGGCGATGAGAACCAACGATGGACTTAACAGACTGCGTTTAGAGGATGCAATAGCAAATCAGGACGACATATCAGTGTCACAGTTGCTTAATGGAGCATTAGGGTTTACTGGTGAAGCTGGGGAAGTCTCAGACCTCATCAAGAATGGCATATTCCACGAAAAAGATATAGACCTTGAACATCTCAAAAAGGAACTGGGTGATTGTGCATGGTACTTGGCAATGATATGTGACGCTTGCGGATTTACGCTTGATGATGTCATGCAGACAAACATTGATAAGCTCAAGGCACGTTATCCTCAAGGCTTTGATGCTTACAGAGCTAATCACAGACAGGAGGGTGATATATGATAACAGATTTGGTTGTATTTGGAATTTTATGTATGCTTGAAGCTCCTGCATGGTGCTTCGTGGCAATCGGTATATCGGTTTTAATCAAGGTAATCAGCTTCGGTATGAACTTAGGTGCTAGGCAGTCAGAAAAAGCCTTAGATGAGGCAATAAAGAGGTCGTTAAATGAAATATCAAGGCAGAGAGATAAATGATGAGTGCTCACGTTGCGGCAACATATTTGAATGCGTGCTATTTCTCAAAGGTCACGGCATAGGCACAGAGCGCGAGCATGTGGCAGATATGCTTAAATGCCAGTTTAAACACAAGGAAAGGCATGATAAAGGCAATGGGGATAATTAGATTTCTCGGTCTGACAGCTTTAGGTATATTTATAATTGGCGTAATAATAGTGCTTATAATGATTTTTGCCATAGCCATAAGGACACTTATACAGATGTTCAAAGACATGTAATTTTCGGGCTATCGTCAAGTGGTAAGGCACAGCACTTTGACTGCTGTATTCGTGGGTTCGAATCCCACTAGCCCAGTTTGGTCATTTATGACCACTGTTTTACTCACATTGTCATGTGGCGTAAAACCTCCTTTACGAAACCTATTAGCGGAATGCTGTTAAGAGCCGTCACAAGGCTCGATAGGTTTTCGGGTTTTGTTGCTTTAGTTCCCCGGTGTTCCATAACACACTAAAAGAATAGCAACAGTGCGGACAACATAAGCCGGGAAGCTTGCGACGCTGCTGATTCTCGCTGTCGCCCCGTCTGCACTTACGGAATATAGCTCAGTTTGGCAGAGCGCTCCGCTTGGGACGGAGAGGTCGCAGGTTCAAATCCTGCTATTCCGACTGCCTCAAATGAGGCACAAAGCAACACTCCTTTTTGATTCAATTTTCCGTGTAGCCTTGCTACCGCTCGGCAAGTAAAACAAAGAGCGGACATGACGCATTAGTCAAGTGGTTAAGACACCGCCCCTTCACGGCGGAGGCGTGAGTTCGATTCTCTCATGCGTCATTTAGACATAAATTGTCTATTGGCATGTAGCTCAGTCGGTAGAGCAATCGGCTGTTAACCGATGTGTCGTGGGTTCAATCCCCACCTTGCCAGTTAAGCTTACGGTAATCACTCTAGCAGAGGATTGTCGTAAGCGGTATAAAGTCCGCATAAAATTGTACAAGGTAGTGGCAAAAGCAATTTTGAGTATAGCAGTTACACTACGGCTGCTATATTTGCCAACATGGTGTAATGGTATCACAGCGGCTTGCTAAGCCGTCCAACAGAAATGTTGTACAGGTTCAAATCCTGTTGTTGGCGTAAGGAGTATTTAACAGAATAAACCGGTTCGAATCCGGCTGGGCAGGATGGATGTCCTGTGCGGCAAGCCCTGACGGAGAGGGGTAATACTCCTTTAATTCATTTTGCAGATAGTGGAATTAAATCCTGCTATTTGCGTTAGTCGGTATTGTACCGACTATTGATGTGTGGCGGAAGAGGTAGACGATAATCAGATATACAAGACTTCGCTCGGTGAGACTGCGTAACGATATATGCAAGCGAGATAGCGTGAAACATCCCCTTAATTGGTTGCAAAAGCAATGCTACCCATTATACCAATGGATGCGGAAGGTTTGGAAGATGTTCCCATAGACTTGCACGAAGGGTAAAACGAGGCGTCGGTACACGCCTATTGTATATTATGTGTGGTGCAAATCCACACCACATCAATCTTTCAGTATTGGCACTGAATTACGGAGGACTACGATGGACTATTTTGGCATGTATAGAGATATATGGACATTCCACAAGAAGTACATCGACAAGATAAAATTTGCCGATGATAAGATGTGGGCTGAAATAATAGCAGAAGCTAGTGAGCTTGGAAAGAAATATGATAATTGTGGTTTTATTTTGTCATTGACAGTGAATGAGGTGAATGAGTTTGAGGAGATTAGCAAATCTGTACATTCGATGCAAAACTAAAAACTTAAAGAGAATACCGTTGTTTGTCATGACATTCAATTATCCAAAGTATAAGGCTGAGGGCAAGAAGGATAGCTGCACAATGTATTGTCACCCAGACATTGCGAAAGATGAATTTGTAAAGGACAAATTGCAGGAAGTTGTTGACTATATTCGTGATAACTATGATTTGGATATATTTACAAAGATTTGAGGTGCGATATGTGTAAGTTTTGTAAAGGTAAATCTAAAGCCATAATTTCTGATTTAAAAGTATATAAAGACAGAACCATAACGGTTACTTCCACAATAGTAAACGGCAACACCTTAAAGTTTTTTGCAACTTTGCAAAGCGGACATTTTGTCGGTCTCATTCCGTTAGAAGCAGAAAAAAATATCTTACTGTCCAATGTGCGGTAGAGAGTTGGTGAAAGAATGAAGCATCAAAAAGAATGGCATACTTGCGACAGGTGCGGCGTCGAAATCGAGTACAACTATAGTGCTGTTGTAAATATTGAAGTGGAGAAGCAATCATACCGTCTTGGTATCTGCGGAGTTATTCACAAGATAGAAACGCAAAGAGAAAGCAATAGTTTCAATTTATGCCCTAAGTGCAGGAAAGATTTTGAGAGGTTTATGAGAAATGAGTAAACCTTGGATATGTACTACTTGCGTTAAAAGAAGAAAATGCTTTAAACACTTTATTGTTCGGCTCTTGGGCATTGCAAAATATGTTCATAGCACAAATTGTTACGAACCGGAATGGAAAACAGTATACAAGCAAGAACCATTGGGGAATTGCTCGAAAGAGCAATAATTGATGGGATTGTAGAAGAACAATTTAATTGCTGATTATCAGCAGAAAGGAAAACAAATGGACGAAACGAAATTTGGAATGAAAATTGCCTACCAAGGGGTAAAAGAAGAAATGGAAACAATAGTTGCAGAACTCGCAAGAAAAGGGATTGAAAAGCCAAAAGGCTTTAGCACATTGGAACAGTTTATAAAAGACAGACTTTCGGAATGCGAATAAAAATTTTACCGGCTAACAAATAGAGTTAGTCGCTACCCTAAAACAATTATAGGCAGAGGTCTATAAGCACCTTTGCTGCGAAAGCGAGGTGCTTTTTCTTTTGGCATCTGATTATCTAAAAAAAACAATCCAAGGATACGAAAACTACATAACACAGAGCGGAATTGATGATACAGTCATTGAAGCATACATAGAAGCATCAAGAACAGCTTATTTGAACGAAAAAGATATAGAGTATGGCTTGGCACTTTCAAAACGTGCTAAGGAGCTTATAGAGCATTATGTGCTTGATTTGGCAAAGATGACTATATGGGACTTGGATCATTATCAATTCAAGAACGAAACCACACCATATTCAATAAGAGATAAATACTTTAGTTTATTGTTACTTGAAAGCCATTATCTTTTTGAGAGCTTTATGCTTTACATGGAAAAAAACAGAAATCCATGGGAAAGATTTTATCTTCCAAGAAGAAATCCATTAAAGCAGGTAGCAGACCTTATTCAAGACCTATATGATGATAAACTTGACGAGGGCATGGTATTTTGCCCCGGACGTATTGGTAAGACGCAAATAGTTAAGATGGGGAATTTGTGGTTTGGTTCTAACAGACCAGAACGCTCTAATCTTTATTCAGCTTATTCTGACAAGATAACAGGCGGATTTTATGACGGTACATTAGAAATGATTACTGACCCAACATATGCATACGCCGAAATCTATCCTGATAACACAATAAAAGGCTTGACGGACGGAAAAGACCTTACTATTGACATAAATCGAAAAAAAACATACCCAACATTCACAATGCGCTCCATATATGGAACACTAAACGGAGCTTGTGACTGTGATGGGCTTGGAATATATGATGATTTATTCAGCGGTATTGATGAAGCATTGAGTGAAGACAGGCAAAACACAGTTTGGACTAAATTTGATAATAACTATATGCCTAGAATTAAGCCAGGGAAAGCTAAATTGATGGGAATTGGTACAAGATGGGCTCCAAGAGACGTGCAAGGACGAAGATTAGCATTGCTTGAAAACGACACAGAATATGCCAACGTAAGGCATAGGGAAATTATCATTCCAGCACTTAACAAAGATGGAGAAAGCAATTTTGATTATCCTTACAAGTTAGGCTATACAACGCAGGACTATAAAAGAAGAATGGCTTCATTTGAAAGCAATGATGATATGGCTTCATGGTTTGCACAGTATCAGCAAGAACCGATTGAACGTAAAGGACAAATGTTTAATGTTGATACTATGAATTTTTTTAAACCAGAAGAAATTGAAGGAATAAAACCTGACAGAATATTTGCTGCTAATGACCCCGCTTATGGTGGCGGCGATTTTGTATCAATGCCTATTTGCTATGAAATCAGTGGAGAATATTATGTCCCTGATGTTGTTTACAATGATGGTGATAAGTATATTACAATTCCGGAAGTAACAAATAGAATAGAACACCACCTAGATAAATTTCCAAGAAAAACGGCAGAAGTGCATTTTGAAGAAACAAAAACAACATCTGGCTACCGTCTCGAATGTGAAGATATATGGAAAAAAGATGGCTATCCAATATTGACAAGTCACGACCCAGCGGACAATCAGACAGCCAAAATGGACAGAATTAAAAATCATGCTCCAGATATCAGAAGATTACATTTTGTAGATATGAAGTACCAAACCAAAGAATACAGAAAATATTTTCAAAATATTCTTTTATGCACTTATGAAGGAAAGATGAAGCATGATGATGGAGTAGACTCTACAGCACAGTTATGTGACATGATTTACTCACATAAACGAAAAGCATCTATTATATCAAGCCCTATATAGGAGGTGACTTATGACAACCAAAGACTATCTTAATCAAATCAGCAGATTAAACCGCATGATTAACAATAAGTTAGTTGAAATTCAACAGCTTAAAGAAATGTCTTGTTCTATATCTGCTATAACAAACGGTGAAAGAGTGCAAACAAGCCTTAGCCCCGACAAAATCGGTTCCAATATTGCTAAAATTGACGAAATGGAACGTAATATTGACAGCATGATAGATGCCTATGTCGATAAGAAAAACCTCATTATCGCTCAAATAGACAGCATAGAGGATGAAGATTGCTATAATATTCTTTTTTCTCGATATATTGAAAAAAAGACTTTTGAGGTCATTGCAACCGAATTAAATTATTCATGGCGACAAATAGTAAGGCTTCATGGAAAGGCATTAAAGATATTCGAGGATAAATATGGCAACAGCTATTTGAAGATGTCATAGAATGTCATATTGTCGTTATGATATTATTATAGTCGAAAGAACTGACAAAGTTTTTTGATAGCTTAATATCTCCTTGGAAGAAGCACTGTTGCATTTTGCAATGGTGCTTTTGCGCGAAATGAGGTTTTTATGAGGAAAAAGACGAAATTAAATAAATACACGATATACTGTCCACAATGTCACCGCAGAGTTGCAGAGTGGGATGGAAAGTATTCAAGCAATGTAATTGTTGGATGCCGCAAGTGCCGCAAAAAGATTGTATACCATACAGATACAGACGTTACGGATATTAAGCCGTGGGAACCAAGACGAACAGCAAGCGGCATGACATATCTATAGGAGAAGTTAAAATGCAGAAAGGACGCAATATCTTATTTACAGAAGAACCAGAAATTACATACGAGAATGTATTAGATATATTGCGTAATGCTTTTCCGGTTCATATACAAAATGCAACTCAAATACAATTCTTGCTTGATTATGATAACGGACAGCAACCAATAATCCGCAAAACCGCTAAGACATACAGACCAGATATTGATTGTGAATGTTCAGATAATGTGGCTCATCAGATTTCGGATTTCTGGACTTCTTATGCATGGGGAAATCCGATAAGTTTAGTCCAGAACGGCGATAGCGTTAATAACATTATTGCTGAAGGAATAACGGAACTTAACAAGCAATATGAGCTTGCTAAAATCAAGTCCAAAACACAGGAAATTGGAAGATTTGTTGAGATAGGCGCTACATGCAATGTGCTGATTGATGTAAATACCGAATGGAAACCGGGGAAGTGTTATTTTAGCCTTGATGTATTAGACCCAAGAACATCATGCATTATTCGTTCAAGCTATTATTCGGACAAACGACCAATGATGGGAGTTACATACAGGCGCAGCAATACAACTGGAAATACATATTTCACTTGCATTACCAAGGATTATAGATTTGAAGTCGTTAATCTTCAAGAGATTTCTAATGGAGACTATGCCAAAAAAGAAGCATGGAAACATCAGCAACGTAGTGGCGAAGTAAATCCATTAGGGGTTGTGCCAATTGTTGAATATTTTCGCTCGTATGACCGCATGGGCGTGTGGGAACATCAACTGTCTGAAATGAATAACCTCAATCTGTTGATTTCAGACTTCACAAATGATGTCGAACAGAACACGCAAGCTGTATGGCACACAAACGATGTGGAATTTCCGACTATTTTCAGCAAAAGTGAAGATGGAACAGTAACGGAGGAAGTCAGGAAACCCAAATCAGGCGAATGGTTACAGACCTATACATCGCAAAATGGCAAAACACCAATGGTTGAGCCACTTACTATCAATTATGATTACACCGGTATGCTTAACAATATTCAGTACCGCAGGGACAAAATATTGGAAAAATGCAATGTTCCATTAACTAACAGCAATGCCTCTAATATGACAGGTGTTGCATCTAACAACGCTTCTGGCTGGGACCATGCTGAGGCAGCCGCATCTAAACAGCAAATGATAACTGAAAGTTGCAAGATAGATGAGCTGGAGGTTGTGCTTGCTGCTTTGCAAAACAGTTCATTTTTACCTGTAGACAGTCCATTGCGGCAACTGAATCTTGGCGACATTGAGGTAAATATCAAGCGTCAGAAATTGTATGAGTTGTCAACGAAAGCTAACAGTATTGCCACACTTATCAATATTGGTCTTAATGGTGGCAAGGTGCTTAATGCTATTCCGATATTTGATGACCCTAATGAAGTATGGGAAGCAAGCAAAGACACAGTCTGCAAGATACAGGAAAGCAAGATTACGTCTGGCGACAGCAATACTGTATTGCCAAACAGTGATAGAACAATGCAGGACTTGTCAGACCAAATCAGCAACAGCCCTTTAATTGATAAGAACAGGACAACAAAATAATTATTGTTATCAAGCCATTAGGAATTATTCTAGTGGCTTTTTATATTGCACAGAGAAGTGGATAAAACACAAGTGGCAGAGAAGCCAATAAAACACAGAAAGAACGAGGTACATATCATGGAAACAGAAGTAACTAATTCAACCAATGCAACAGAGACAAACGCAGTAGAGACAACTCCTCAGGCTGATAGCGATAACAAGCCGACAGTTGAAGAACTTTTGGCGCAGTTAGCAGCGGAAAGAGCAGCCAACGCCAAGAACAAGCAAGCGCTTGACAAGGCACTCAAGGAAAAAGGAGATGTAACCAAGGCATTGAGAGCCAAACAGACGGCAGAAGAGCAGGAAGCAGAAGCTAAGGCGGAAGCAGAACGTATTCAGAATGAGAAGTACGAGGCGACGGTTAAAGAACTTAATCACATTAAGGCAGTTGCAGCGTATAGAAATTTTTCGTCCGAAAATGCGATTGAAAGCATGATTGAGGCGGTTGCGGATGGAGACCACGGTGCTATTGCAGCATTGATTGACAATGAGGTTAAGGCAGCTGTCACAGCGGCTAAAGCCGAATGGATGAAGTCAAGACCAAGAATGAATGTCGGCGGTGAGTATTCAGGCATGACAAAGGAACAAATAATGGCAATCCCGGACAGAGCAGAGCGCAGAAGAGCTATTGCGATGAATCCGGGCTTATTTAATTAGGAGGGCAGATAAATATGGCAGCAGAAACAGGATTAATCAAGAAGGAAGACCTTGCAAGAGCAAGAGAAGTTGAGTTTGTCGAAATGTTCGGCTACTCAATTAAGAAGTTAATGGAAGCACTTGGCGTGACCCGCAAAATTCCTAAGGTAGCAGGAACGGTGTTAAAGACCTACAAGGCGAGTGGAACACTCGAAGATGGAAGCGTTGGAGAGGGCGAATTAATTCCGCTTTCTCATTATACAGTAGAGGCTGTATCTTACAAGGAAATTGAACTCAAGAAGTGGAGAAAAGCAACGTCGGCAGAGGCAATTATTGAGAAGGGATATGACCAGGCGGTCGAAATGACTACGGACGCACTGCTCAGGGATGTTCAGAAGGGTATTCGTAAGGATTTCTTCACTTTTCTTGCAACAGGAACAGGAACAGCAAGCGGAGCGACATTCCAGAAGGCTATTGCTCAGGCATGGGGACAGTTACAGGTCAAGTTCGAGGATGACGAGATAGAGGCAGTCTATTTTATGAATCCGCTTGATGCGGCCGACTATCTTGGTGATGCAACTATTATCACCCAGAACGCTTTCGGTATGAGCTACGTTGAAAACTTCCTCGGACTTGGAACTGTTATTTTCAACAGCTCCGTAACCAAAGGGAAGATATATGCGACCGCTAAGCAGAACCTTGTACTTTACTATATCCCGGTAAATGGTGCCGACCTTAGCGAAGCATTTACGTTTACATCGGATGCAACCGGGCTTATTGGTATCCATGAAGCTCCTGACTATCCACACATGACAGCGGAGGATGTTGTTGCGTCGGGTCTTACTCTTTTTGCCGAGAGAATAGACGGCGTTATTATTTCGTCTATTGTTGGAGCTTAGGCAGTAGATGTATCAGGTAACAGAATTATTCGCGGATTTACAGGACAATTCGCGCGTCTATATTCCGGGGGATGTATTTCCCCGGAAAGGCGTTGAAGTCTCTGACAAGAGATTAGAAGAGCTGTCAACCTGTAACAATCTGCGTGGAATACCGCTTATTAAGATGGTTGGAAATGAAAGAAAAAGTGTTAATTACACCAAGACCGACATCAGCCGCATGAGTACGGCAGATTTACAGACGCTTGCCAAGGAACAAGGGATTGGCGGTGCCGAACTGTTAAGCGGCGCAGAGCTAAAAAAGCTGTTAATTGAGAGGTTCAATTTATAGGAGGTTAGTCATGTACACAACATTAGAGCAAGTCAAAATCAGACTTCACCAATACCATATTGATACGGTCACGAATGATGATGACACTACAACTAATGTTGTGGTATTTGATGACCTTGAGGATAACCCTTACATTGAACAGCTCATTGAGCAGTCAAGGCAAGAAATAATCAGCCTAAGGAATTATCCGAGTAGTTATACACAAGAGCAAATTGACAATGACATGACTAAATACGAAAACGTCATTGTTAATCTCACCGTGTATGACCATTCGCAAGCCGGTGAGAACTACATGGCGAGTATGAATGAGGGCGGCGTAAACCGCACTTGGAAAAACCGCAATGATTTACTTTCCGGGGTATTTCCGTTAGTCAAAGTATTTTAACAGAGCCTATAGGGTATTAAATAATAAGAAGATTGTGCGTTAGCATGTTGCTGATGTCGGCAATATGGTAGCAGGCGGCACACATTAAGGGTGGTGGGCGGTGTGCCAAAATTATATGAAAGGCGGTATATCAATGCCAACAGCAGTAATTATAAGCATCGTATCAGTTGCTTTTTCCGTCTTTTTCGGGCTGTTTGCTTTAGCTTTTAACCTAAAGAATAACAAAAAGTCCGATAATTCAGAGCTTACGGAACGTGTTCGGGAGAACACACGGATAAACATAAAGCTTGACACTATATCAAGTAATACAACCGAGATAAAAAACGAGGTATCGGAAATGAGAAAAGAAATCAATTCTCACGATAACCGAATTGTTAAGGTTGAGGAAAGCGTCAAGTCGGCTCATCACAGAATAGACGGGCTTGAAACAAGAATTAACAGTGATAAGGAGGATTAAGACATGGATTTCACACAGACATCAACAGTAGTTGCAATCGTTGTAATTACATATCTGATAGGCTTAGGAGCCAAGGCAATTCCACAGATTAAGGATAATTACATTCCTATAATCGTCGGCATTGCAGGCGGCATCTTAGGTGTTGTCGGAATGTATGTAATACCTGATTTCCCAGCGACAGATGTTCTTAATGCAATAGCAGTAGGTATTGTGTCGGGACTTTCGAGTACTGGTGTAAATCAGATTTACAAGCAGGTGAAGAAAAATGCTTGAAATTAACAAACAAAACATGAAGTGTTCACGGCAAGGACAGCGTGTAACCATCTATGAGACTGACGATGACGGCAATATCATATATGAGGGCTACACCGACAGTGAGGGCAACTTTACACCGTATCTTGATAGCGAGGGAAATAAGATACCTCGTATCAAAGATGAATATGTCGGTTATTCCTTGCCGGTTGACTTCCGGGCAAACATATCATTTAGTGGCGGTGAAGCACAGGCGCAGGAGTATGGCTTCGATGTAGCTGATTTTGACGCAGTTATGATTACAGGCCGCAATAAGTTTCCATTTGGCAAGGGTGACATTATATGGCTTGACAGTGAGGTTGGTTATAGGGACGAGGATAAGGCGCATGTTGATGAGCTTACATCGGATTTCGTCATTGTGGGTGTTAAGCCGTCACTTACATCGACCAAGTATGTGTTAAAGGCAAGGACAAAGTAGTATGGAAAAGAAATCAATTATTGTTCTTGGTACAGAGTATGTTATCGAGCCGAGAGAACTTAATGATGACGATATTGATGGCTTTACCGATTACACGTCAAAATTAATAGTAATCCGTTCAGATAATTACAATAAAGTTGGTGATTTTGAAGCATTGCAGAAGAAGCAGCTAAGGCATGAAATTATACATGCGTTTTTGTCTGAAAGCGGATTGCAAAGTAACTGGCAACATGCAGAAATGATGGGACATGAAGAAACAACGGTTGATTGGTTTGCTATCCAGTTTCCTAAAATACTCAAAGTCTTTAAAGCTCTTGGAATAGAGGAGTAAGTGTTTTATGGCAAAAAAGACGATTAAATTAAATTGTTTTTCGCAAAGCTCCATTCAGAACGCAATTAAAGCCTTGCAGAGCTATCAAGACAGTTTGACGTATAAATGCCAGCTTCTTGCGGAAAAACTTGCAGAAAAGGGTGTAGAAATCGCAAGAGTGCAGATTACAGACCTTGACGCAATATTCACATCCGAATTGCTTCAAAGCGTTCATTCCGAATACAAGGGCAGTATAAAAGGTGGCGGTGTGTGGGCGGTTGTAGCAGACAGCTCACACGCCGCTTTTGTTGAATTCGGAACAGGAATTATTGGCAAGGCAAACCCATATAAAGGAACATTGCCTGAGGGCGTTGATTGGCAATATGCGAGTGGTAAAACTATTCGACAACTTGCTGATGGTCGCTATGGTTGGTTCTATAAGGGGAAGGACGGCAACTGGTATTTCACCGAAGGTATGCCGTCAAGACCATTTATGTATAACACCGCAAATGAACTGAGGTCAATTATTGTGAGCACTGCAAAGGAGGTATTCGGCTGATGGCGAGTGAAAATTCATGGGCTTATGACATTGAGACTACAATATATTCCATTGCCAAGAGCAAGGTGTATTTGGCAATTCAGAAGAAATACCCTAACTTGCTGTTCACCGATAAGGGGCAAAGCGACAGTTCACCAACATTTCCTACGGTGTATATTCACATGTTGGCTCCGACCGAACAGGGGCGGACGATTGACGGACAATCAATTAACGGCTTGCTTGTAACCGTACAGGTTGATGTAACAACAAACACTAGCGGTTCAGATGCACGTTGGGTTATAGCTAAGGTTGCTGAGGCGTTCAAGGAATTGCGATTTGAGGCTAAGCCGATGCCTGAGCTTACTTATTCAGACAAAATATATAGAAGCACCGCACGTTTTAGGCGTGTTATCGGTGCAAATGACAGATTGTTGTAATTAAGAGCTGATGAAGCTCTTTTTTATTTTCATTTTTAAGGAGGAATACAAATGGCAGTAGCAGGTATATCTACATTAGGTGTTACGTTTGGTTACGGCACAGAAACAACAGCCGGAACTAAGCCGACAACATTCACACAGCTTACCCGAATTAATTCCATTGCTGGAATTAGTATCGACCAAGAGAATATCGACGCATCCGCTCTTGAAGATGCAATTACAAGGAATATAAAGGGTAGAGCTGATACTGGTGGAACATGGACTATTACAGTCAACTTTACCGATGCAACAGAAGCAGAGTGGGAAACACTCATGTCTACATACAAGGCATTAACAGGCGGCAAGCGTATGTGGTTCGAGACTGTAATTCCGGGTATTACCAAGGCCTTTTTCGTTGTTGCTCAGCCACCAGAGCATGTCCCACATCCTACAGTCGACCAGAATGGTCTGTTGACGGTTGAGTTCAACCTCATAATTGAGGAATACAAGGGACTTGACGCAAAGGTGGAACTTACGCCGGGGGAATAGTAAGTCATTCAGCTAATATGGCTGTACTGAATGACGATACAGCCGATGATTACTTGTCAATATACGGCAAGTAAGTGATTATTTGACAGAGAAGGGCGGTCTACGGACTGCCCCTTTTCCTATGACGAGCATAGGAGGAAAAGGAGAGCATAATGATAACATTCGATATTGATAACAAGGAATATAAGTTAGAGTTTGGCTTTGACGCAGCAGAAAACAAAGACATTGTTCAGAAAATGTTCGATTACATGACAGGCGCATACATCTACAAGGAAACCGGAAACACAATTACTGCAACATCTAACGGTGCGGCTAAGATGGTGGCTGATTACAGCGAAGTGTGTCAGATGGCTTTTTATGCAGGGTGCTTACAGCATAATTCGGTGACAAGAGCAGAAGCTAAGACTTTGACTAGAGCATATATCACACAGAAGAGAAAGGCTGATAGCAAGTACGGCTATTATCAGCTATTCGAGGATATTAAGATTGCTATGGCGGACGATGGTTTTTTCGAATTGAGCGGCTTGGCGCAGACAGTAGAGGAGATGAACAAGTCGGCAGCGGAGCAGTTGGAGAAGATACAGAAAGAGAAGTTAAAGAAGTAAACTTCCACAAGCTGATATGGGAAGAATACTTCCCGCTTGCTTTTTCGATTGGAATTAGCCTTGAAGAGTTCAAGAAGCTTACGCCTAAGACACTCGGGTACTGCCTTAAAGGTGAAGAGTTGCGGCGCAAAGAACGTGACCGGGAAATGTGGATGTGGACACGTCAATACGGCATACCGGCAATTATCATTGGAACAAGAGGCGGTGCATGGGGTAAAGGCAAGGTTGAATATCCGGAACAGTCTATCTATTTCGAGCAAGACCCAGTGGAACAAGAAAAACTTGCCGATAAGAAAAGACAAGAGTTTCTACAAAGCTTATTGGCTATGCAGGATGATTTTGAAAGAAACAAGAAGAACAAAACAGGCGGTACGGAGTAATCTGTGCCGCTTTTATTTTTAGCGGGGAGGTGAGAGCATGGCAGAGATAGACAGCTTGGAGATACAACTTCAAGCAAACGCTCAAAAGGCAAACACGGCAATAGATAGCCTCATAACTAAGCTTGGCAACCTTGCAACATCACTTGGGCGTGTCAATGGTTCAGAACTTAATACGTTGTCAATGAACGTCACTAACCTAAGCACATCCATGAGAGCCATTAACGATGTGGGTACGGCAAGCTTCACAAGGCTTGCAAAAAATATCGGACAGATAGCAAGCGTTGACAGTTCAGCACTTAATACAGTTGCAAGCTCACTTAATTCTACGGCAAGCGCATTTAATCAATTTACCGCGGTGTCTGAGAACGCGGCGCAGATTGGTGAAATCGCCAAGAACATAGCAAAGCTTGGCAACAAGAGTGTCCAGACCTCAATTACGAATATGCCGCAGTTGGCAACCTCGCTTACAAACCTACTTACAACACTTGCAAGCGCACCAACAGTAAGTAATAACGTCATTCAGATGACTAACGCATTGGCGAATTTAGCCAGTCAAGGTTCAAGGGTAGGTGCTGCTTCACGGACAATCCAAAGAAGCCTAAATGGGGTTCACAGAAGCGCACAGACGGCAACTAAGAGCACATGGTCACTAGCTAAGGCTTTCGGTAAATTTTACGCGTCATACTTTATGGTTGTGCGTGGAGCTAAGAGTTTGTGGAAATCCATTGAAAGCACCACGGATTACATCGAGGCATTTAACTATTATGCGGTTGCGTTCGGTAAAATTGGTTCCGAATGGGGCAAGGATTATGAGAAATTTGGCTATGACAACGCTACCGATTATGCGAACAGTTTTTCGGACAGAGTAAGTGCATTGCTGGGTAAGCTGTCGGGATTGCAAGTTAATGTTGAGGGCGGTTTGCTTACGGCAGACGGCGCAAAGAACTTAGGCTTGAATATCCAAGAGGTTACAGAGTTTGCGTCACAGCTTGCTTCGGTAACTAATTCGCTTGGACAGACAGGAGAGACAACCACAGCGGTAGCGAAGTCAATGACAATGCTTGCAGGCGATATAAGCTCTCTTTTCAACATAGACTATACATCCGTAGCCACCAACATACAAAGTGGCTTAATCGGTCAATCAAGGGCATTGTACAAGTATGGTATTGATATTACCAATGCCACATTGCAGACATACGCTTACAACTTAGGCGTTGAAAAATCCATCAGTGAAATGACGCAGATGGAAAAGCAACAGTTAAGAGTACTTGCTATACTTGACCAGTCTAAGGTTTCATGGGGCGACTTATCAAATACGATAAATTCACCAAGTAACATGATTAGGCAATTCAACACAAATATTAAAGAGACAGGCATGGTATTAGGACAGATTTTTATACCTGTTCTCCAAAAGGTAATGCCTGTTGTTAATGGTGTGACAATCGCCATTAAGCGTATGCTTGTGAGCTTTGCAACACTTATGGGTGTCAAGATTGATTTTGACGCATTCGGGCAGAATGGCTATCAAGATACCACAGACGGCTTAGAGGATATGGCGGACGGCTATGATGATGTGGCTGAGGCGGCTAAGAACGCACAAAAGGGTGTCCGTGGATTTGACGAGCTTGAAAATAGAACCACAGGTACAAGCAAAAGCGGTACTTCCGCTGGCACAGGTGATACGATTGACCTCACAGACCAGATTGTCAAGGCTACGGAAGAATATGAAAAAGTATGGAATGAAGCTTTTGATAAGATGGAAAATAAAGCTGAGGTATGGGCTGATAAAGTGCAAGGCTTTTTTGAGCGCATGTTCAAACCGCTTAAAACATGGGGCAGTAAAATTGACTGGAAGAAGCTTAAGAACGGCTTTAACGGCATTTTGGACTTTGCTAAGAAATTTACAGTTGGTACAGGCTCAGGTTTTTTGGATTTTATTGAGGGCTTATCCAACATCGGCGCACCTGCTATCAACTTGCTAGGTGGTGCCGTAGAAATATTATTCAAGGCACTCAATTTAGTTCCGGCTCCAGTGTGGCATACATTAGGTGGTGCTTTAGGTGGTGTGTTAACAGCTCTTCTTGCGTTTAAAGCTTATTCTACTATTGCAAGCGGTATAAATACCGGCTTAGGTAAATTTGCAGATGCAATTTTGAAAATTTCAAGTGCAAAGCCGGTTAGTGTTGGCGAGGGTGTTGGTAAACTTGGTACAGCGATAGCTTCATTGAGCACAGGCGGCTATATTGTACTTGCTGTTGGAGCATTGGCAGCGGTGGCAGGAGCTATTATATCTATTGAGCAAGCCTATAAGAACAGCATTGACACGTTCACGCAAACGAGTGTATTTGATGGCCAAGGCACACCAATAGGCGATATAGCACAACAGGTAATCGACCTTATCAATGCAACTGGAACGTCAAGCGAAGATATGACTAACTTTGCAACAGAGCTTGACAGAGTAAGCACAAACTTACAAAGTGCAAGCGAAGAAGTTGAAAATCTTAAATTTAAGTTTGACAACTTGGACTTAAAGAACATATCTGATACAGATATAGAGGATATGCGTACAGCAGTTGGCGACCTCGCTTCTGCATTGCGTGATGATTTGCACGTTAGTTCTGATATGGCATGGGACGCTTTGGCTAAGATGTCCGCAGATACAGCAACGAAGCTAGGGGTTAGTGTGGGCGAAATGACAACCATATTGTCGAATTTCAATGCTAGATTTAACGGCATTTACAGCGATATGGAATCGCAAGCTAATACAATTTTTGACAAAATGCTTAGCGGCGAAGCTACGCAAGCAGACGTTGACGCACTTAATGGCTTACTTGATGACATGAATTATCTAAGCGGTGAAGCCATAAAACGACAGGTTGACTTGCAAAACAGCTTTAAGGACATAACAAATATCAATTTTGGAAGTGTTGAAGAAACCACACAGGCAATCGCACAAATAACGGAAGCAGGGCAAGCTAAACTTGCGGAAGTTGATGAATATTACCAAAACCTTATAGGACAAGCTGATGAATGGAAAATATATACTCAACGTGCTTTGGAGCGCGGAAAAATTACTCCGGAAGAAGCAGAGCAATACCTTGACTGGATTGGTAATCTCACAGAAATATATGATACTAACTGGACTGAGGAAAGAGGCAACATTACCGAACAGATAAACACAACATTTGACTACATACAGTCACAAGTTGAAAAAGCAGGAGTTGAAGCTTTCCAAGAAGCACAGACAAAAGACTGGGGATTTGCTGATTTATTCAAGAATCCAATACAGGATGTTGCTAAGAGCGTTAACAAGAACATGGTACAGCCGACTATTGCCGCAATCAATCAAGGCAAAGAGCAAATAGGCATTGAGATATCGAAAGACAACCATTTGTATCAAAGATGGCTTGATAATGCTACTATATCCGAGAATGACGTAAGTGGTTGGGCGATGAAAAATGCTAATGCTATCGGGAATGCAGTATTGGCTAATGCAGATATAACTACTAAAGCTTTTGCTGAAATGGCAGGATATGACGTAAGCGGTTATACAGATGCAATCAAAAAATATCAACATAATGTAAAAACGTCTCTGATAAACATGAATAATAATGCGATAATGGATTTGCCGAACGAAGCAAATACTAAAATGCAAAATGTAGGCAAATCGGTTGTTACAGGTTATATTGGCGGTGTAAATAGCAATTCTCAACAACTTATTAAGCCTGTAGCCGGGCTTGCTAACTTATCCCTTAGCACTTTTATGGAAGCTCAAGGCTCGCAAGGCAATAAGCCATCATCGGGTTTTAGCGGCATTGGTAAAAATTCTATTTTAGGATATATACAAGGTATTGATAACCTCGAAAAAGTTTCAACAGATAAAATGTCGGGCTTGGCAGCGAAACTGAGCACTACTTTTGCAGATAAAGCAACTGTAAAAATGCCAAGTATTGGCATTCAAGTAATGACTGGGTTCCTTAATGGCTTAACCTCAATGGAGCAGTCAGTATACAACAAGGCAGACGAGATAGCTGAGAACGTAGCAAAGACTATCCAATCCGCCCTTGACATTCACTCGCCATCAAGAGTTATGTTTGAGCTTGGTGCCTACACCACAGAGGGCTTCAAAGAGGGCATGGAGAGTCTTTACAAGCCAACAGAACTGTCTGTCAAGGATTTTGGCTTTGGAATGGTTGAAGCCGTACACCCACAGCAGTTGTACAGTGACTATATGAGCAGTACACCGACTGTTAGCCCTATGGCAAGTACTACAACGCAGAATTACTACAATTCCAACACAAGCGTTGACAATGCAGAGACTAACGCACTGTTGAGAGAGCAGAACCAGTTGTTACAGCGTATTCTTGCAAAGGAATACGGCATAAGCAAAAGCGATATAGGGAAAGCTTCAAGAGATTATGCAAGAGACTTTTTTAAGCGGACAGGGCGTGACGCTTACACATTTTAAGAAAATTCCTCAACAGGTGCATGACGTATCTGTTGAGGTTTTTTATTACAATAAATCATCGACAGAAAGGAATGATATTATGTTAGTAGAAACAAGAAAAATCACAAAGAGTAAGGAAACAATAGTTGTTAGCAGTCTCGATGTAGCGGAGACATTTGAGAAAGAGCACAGGCGAGTATTACAAGATATACGAGAGCTTGCTTGCAGTGAAGAGTTTAGACAGCACAATTTCGTGCAGTCGGAATATCTGAATCAGCAGAATCATAAGCAACCTATGTATTACATCACAAGAGATGGATTTGTCTTGCTTGCCATGGGCTATACTGGCGAAAAAGCCATGAAGTTCAAAGAGGCATACATCAACCAGTTTAACGCTATGCAAGAGCTTCTTACAGGAAAACTGATTGAGCGCGAAAAGGGCATTGCAGTAAGGCAGTCACTTACTAAGGCTATCCAGCAGTCAAATGAGAATGAGCGTATGCATGGACACGCTTATTCTACATATACCGACATTATTTACAAAGTGATATTCGGCAAAACAGCAAGGCAGTTAAGGGAAGAATACGGCATTGACAAAAAGGCTAATTTAAGAGACTGCTTTACGGCTGAGGAGCTTGCAAAAGTTCAGTCCATAGAAATGATTGTCAGCGGTCTTGTAAATTGCGGCTGGGGATATGATGATATAAAGAACTTCATCACCAATCCGACCAAGAAATTACTTGTAGCATGAATTGACACGCCTCCCATAAAGTAGTAGTATTAAGTCACTACACAAATATGGGAGGTATTGTTATGGCTAAAGTTGCTAAATGTCCAACTAGCGGTTGTGACGGAATAGGAGTTCCTATTGACACCAAAAAGAAGTTTTCGTTGGGCAAATCTCTTATAGGCAATACGGTGGGAGGTTTAGCTTTCGGACCGGTAGGTGCTCTCGTAGGAGCCGCAGCGGGAATTAAGGGCAAAAATGGTAAAACTTCATTTGTCTGCCCTAAATGTGGAACAATATTTGAAATGAAGATTTAAGCAGAAGGGAGCTGAGAAGCTCCTTTTTGTTTGCAAAAAATTAAAAATAACTCTTGACAAAATGTAGCAACAAATGTATTATAAAAGCACAACAAAATGTTGCTACAAAATAAAAGGAGAGTGATAAGCGTGTCGCCTAAAATAGGGCAAAAAATCAAAGACAATCCCAAAGACTTTATGTTGAGGACAAGGCTTGATGACGAAACCGTTAAGAAGTTGGATTATTCGGCAGAAAAACTCAATGTAAGCCGTTCAGAGATTGTCAGACGTGGTATCGAAGATGAATACCAAAAGGCAAAAAAGAAGTAATCGCAAGATTTGGCGGTCACACGATTACTCCTAAATGTACAATCCGCAAAGGAATTGATAAATCTATACTATCATTCCTTTTGCGGAAAATCAAGGTTTTTTTGGAAAGGAATGGTATGATATAATGAAAGAGCAGATTATCAAGTCAATCATCAGTAATTTAGAACACATCAACTTGCACTTCCTAAAGTGTGTACTGGCATACACAAATGTGTTAGCCGGGAACGAGAAGGGAGGCAATCAGTAATGGAAGAAAACAGAGCAATACTTCACAAGCTGATTGACAGCATAACAAGTTGCGGCACACTGGAATATCTTGCTACATTTGTAAGATTTTTTTAGAGAAATGGGGGTGAGTGATATGGCAGAGCTTGTAAAGATTGAGGGAACAGAGCTGGCAACCCGTGAGTACAACGGACAGAGAGTTGTCACATTCAAGGATATTGACACAGTACATCAGAGACCAAGCGGAACGGCGAGAAATGCTTTTAGAAGAAACAAGAGCAGATTTGAAGTGGGTAAACATTATTTTACACTCAAATCAGAAGCAGGAAATCCTAATGTACGTTTAACGTACATTAGAAATATCGTTGTACCAAGCAGAGGTATAACAGTATTAACAGAGAGGGGCTATCTGATGTTGGTAAAAGCCTTTACGGATGATTTGTCTTGGAAAGTGCAGGACGAATTGATAAGCGGTTACTTCAAAGCTAAAGCACAGCCACAGACAGCGGTTGCACCGGCGCAGGTTGAGGACACCAAGTACAACACAAGCAATACACTGGTGCCTAAGGTCAAGAGCTGGTATATCCGCAACAGAAGCAACCTTGAATGGGTTGCATATAAGACGAATTGCAAGCTTTCATACGTTTGCCATAGGCTTCTAAAGCGCATAGGCGAAGAGTATGACCTAGATGCGGCAAAGAAGATATACGAAGCGGAGACTGGACACGCACCGCAGTACCCACTTGATATTGTGGACTATTTTCCTCAACTATCGGCAATGGCTACATGGTGGTTGAATGACTTGATTAAAGTAATTGAAGAAGAAAATAAATGAAAAGATGGCACCCTAGAAATGGGGTGCTGTTTTTAATTAAAATTACTTTTACGATTTACTATACTAAAATTTGCATACATTCTGTAAACAAAGCGTAACCTAGATTAGATAAGATAAGTATAGTATAGATAAGATTAATATGTATATATATTATAT
>ERZ1034928.71-NODE-71-length-60375-cov-25.491097_pt1 | contig 60375 bp, 47 predicted proteins | sample MGYA00520627_ERZ1034928 | MGnify/ENA primary metagenome ERZ1034928 (study PRJEB33766, sample SAMN09781755) | gut metagenome | biome: gut microbiome | host: Homo sapiens | place: Madagascar | study: EMG produced TPA metagenomics assembly of the PRJNA485056 data set...
AGATGATGTTAAAAATATATTAGGTGAACCAAGTAATGATTTGGCTACTCTTTGTATATCTTCAAAAATTAATGTGTGGGCGAAGTACAAGCCTACAGATTATAACGCTGCTTTTACTGATAATTGGAGTAAGGGCAAAGATGGAAACTATGGTCTGAATATAACTGTTGATAATAGAGTAAGTTCCTGGAGTGCATTAGTTGCTGAGTATTCTAAGCCTAAGAATGGATATAGTAATATCTATAAACGACCAAGTGGTGGTGCAACCTCTCCTTATAGACTAGGAGATTTTAGAGGGTATAACCATAATGCAAAACCTGAAATTAGTGATTATTTGGCGGCAACAAATTATATAGAAGACTCACCAATATCACTATCTGTAGCATATAATGCGATAACAGTTGATGGAGACCAAGTAAGCTATAAAGATGTTGAAGTCTATAAGGGCTTATATTTTGGCTATGTAATTACTGATATAAGTGGTAAAACTCTAAAGCTGCTTGCAACTGCATCAACTACAAGTAGTTATGAAGTTAGAATAGCTGCAAGAACATTGTTGGCAGGTAATTATAGGCTATATCCTATGTTCTGTAATGTAGATTACTCAACCAATCATACATTACGTGGAATGTATTGCTATGCTATTCCTAATCTTGCTGGTGGAAAGATTATAACGGTTATAACTGCAAGTGAATCAGAAGCAAGTAAATTTGTATATATACATGCTGAATATATAAATTCAAATACAAGAATTAAGGTAACTATTAAAGTAAACGAACTAGTTACTAATATTAGTATATATTTTTGTCACACATCGAATCCAACAAAAGGTCAAGCACTTATGAGTGGTGAATATAGTACAAAAATTAATAGTATTGCTGCTGGAGAGACTAAAAGTGTTACTTTTACAAATCCGTTAAGTAATAAAAATTATTTAGTTTATATTATATCAAATGGTGTTTGGGTAACAAAAGGTTTACCACCGATGACAAGTATTATGCCAGATAATTAAATAATGTTGTTAATATAGATATTAATGAATAATTTTCTTATATTTGCATCACAAATAAGTAATCAAATTAATAATAAAATTATGATTAAAGTAAAACAAATTAATGCTGTTAGTGCATATAATGTACTCAAGCAAATTAAGACTAAAGAACTTCCTGCTGAAGTAGCTATTGCTATTTGGAAGAATGTAAAGAATCTCAAAGGTATTGCAACTTCTTATGAAGAAGCTATTAAAGATTCTAAAGAATCTCTTAAAGGAGATAACGATGAAGAAATGGGTAAACTTCTTGAAGAACTTCAAAAGAAAGAAACTGATGAAGCTGCTGGTAAGTATACTTTTACTCGTACTGATACTGAGAATCGTATTAAAGTAACTGAGTATTATTCTAATGTTCAAAGTAAGCTTACTAAGTTTATTAAAGAACTTGATAATAAAGAAGTAGAAGTAGAGCATATTACTATCAAAGAAGATGATTTGATTAAAGCTCTGATTGGTACTGATTTTAATATTGGTGTACTTGAGCTTATTGATTTCTTGTTTGAAGATACTACTAAAGTAGATGATAAAGAAAATAAGTAAAACATTAGAGTCGCCCCGTAGAAGATATTATTGGTAGAACTTCTACTAATCATACCTTTTACGGGGCGGCTTTCATATTAATAATTCAAATAATGTTACTATGGCTTCAATCGCTCAACTTACTAGTGAAATTTTACATGGAGTAGGTCAACCCAATAATCATACTCTACGTGAAAGAGTTCGTAATGCTATAATTCATACTCGTAATGAACTTATACGTAGAAGTTATGAAAATCATTCTTATGTTGATAAAATTCATACTCAACGTTTTAAAGTTTCACTTATTACAGTTAATGATGGTGATATAGAACTTCCTGAAGATTATGAAGGAGTTCCACTTGATAAAATTAAAAGAACTCTAGATAAAGTTCCAAGACCTATTAGACTTACTAATAATCTTCCTTTTGATAGAGTTAGTTCTGTAGGATATAAAACTAATAGAGAGTTTCCTTATATTAAAGAAACTACTGCTAGATTTAAAGGAAGTGTTCCTGGTCTTTGTGGTGCTATTAGTTATGACTATATTAATGAATATCTTTATTTATTTCCAGCTAGTAAAGATAGAATTGTTCCAGTAGATGCTATTATTATAGAATCAGCTTTTGAACATCCTAATCAAATACTTGGTATTAATGGAGACCTTACTTTTGAGAATCGTCTTTATGATGACAATGAGTGGTTACTTAGTGAAGATATGATTGGTCAAATTAAAGATATAATATATAAAAGGGAATTATTAAATCAGCATCAAGAAAATGATGAAATTCCTAATGCAATAAAATATAATTAATATGAGTGCTGTAAGACTTAATCCAATAAATATGAGTAAATATCATCAAGATATGAAAGATGCTTTTACTCTAGAACTTGAAAGAGCTAGACTTTCTTATGATGAACTAGCAGGTAACATAGTTGAAAAACGTTCTAAGATTGTTCCTTATGTTGATAGTTTTGCTCTTCCTGTAATTGATTATCCAGAATTTCAACAGAATAAGTATATAAATGGTCGTCTTGAAAATGCTGCAAAAGGTATGTATGAAGATAAACGTAATGACCTTGAACATAAACATTTATGTTTTAGACTTGTTGCTTATGCTGTTGATTTACGAAAGATGAGTGAATTAGAACAAAAGATTAAACTTTATGAGAAATGTATTGCTCTAAACTATGCTGAATATAGAAATATAGTTGGTATATTTTATAATAAAGTACACGATGTTCTTATTCTTAAAGCTCATGGTTATCGTCTTGAAGGTAAACTAGGTTATGTATGTATAAATAAAGTTCTTAATACTGGTTGTAAAATTTGTGATTTTGCTGCAACTAATAAATATAAGAAAGAACTTGAAGCTAAAGGCATTAGAATTTGGAATAAAGAAGAAGCTGAATTTGCTAAAGCTAATGGCTTAGAATATGATGCAGTTGACCCTAGAATTTACAAAGCTGATGAAAGTTGGTATGAACTTGCTCTTTGTAATTGTACTCTTCAAAGAGCTTATGGTTATAAGCTGAGTATGATAGATTATCGTTCTGTAAAAGTACGACAATATACTAATGATGGTTTAATTAAACTTACTGGTGGTGATAAAGAAAAGATATGTCATTTACCTGTATCTTTAAAGATTAAACTAACTCTGTGTTTACAAGTAGATAAATTAATGTACACTAAATTTATTAGAAATGAAGCTCAAACAAAATGTGGATATGAAGCGCATCGTTGGAAAAGTTGATAATGACTTTAACCTTAGTGAAAGTGATTGGATTCCTCGTGCTGCTGCTTGGATAATTGATGCTCTTAGTCAAATGAAATGTCTTCCTATGGCTAAGAAAAATAGAAGACTTCAAATAGTTAATCGTATAGGTATATATCCTTGTCAGTTAAATATTACTGACATTAAAGTATTTGATGATTATGGTTGTGAAATAAAGCAACTTGAAACTAATAATAGTTGTTGTAATTCAGGATTTGGTTCTAAAAGTAATGTGGAACCTAGTCCTGAAATTGCTGTTATAGATGATACCAATAAAACTGGTCGTAATTTTATGAGGGTTGCAACTATTAGAAGAGCTGATGATACTCGTAATTTTGTAATAACTAATAATGGACATATTGAACTTAACTTTGATACTGATTGGATAAACGTTCAAAGTTTCGAGCCTATGACATATCACGATGATTATTATGATTGTGAAGTTCCAATGGTTTATGATAATGGTATTCTATTAGAAGCTATAAGTTTTTATATTCTATATAAATATCTTAGTCGTGGTAGTCATCATCCAGTTTATGATTTAAAGAGTAGTAGTCCTGTTACTAATCCTTATATTCAATGGGAGAAATTAAAAAGTAAAGCTATTGCTTCTGTTCGTAATGATTTATATAATGCTGATGGTTGGAGAAACTTCTTCTACAACTCAACATTTGACCCAAGAAGATAGTGATTATGAATATAGTTAAAGAACTTAATTTAAATAAGAATCCAAACGTTGTTCCTAATGGAAGTTTGGTGTTTGCTAAGAACATTAAAGTTAGTCCTGATAATTCGTATATTACGAATGAAGAAGGATTGACTTATGCTTTTAGTACTCCAGTTTCTGGTACTATAGTAGGTATAATTCCTTGTATGAAAGAAATTGTAATACTTAGTTATCTTGAAGCTGATACTGGTGAACATAGTTCTCACATTTATCGTTGTGTAGAAAATGAAGTTACTGGTCTTTTAGATTTGACAGAAGTATATAGTGCTTGGAGTTATAGTGGAGGAAAGATTGTAGGTACATATACTTATAATGTAAATAATGAACTTATTGTTGCCATTGGAGAATACGATGCTACTAAAATTGTTACTCACAATAGTAAAGACGATGATGGTGTTTATGAGGAAGTTGTAAAAAATAACATTCCTCTTAAAACTATTAATCTTTCTCGTTGTACAAAAGAAGATAATCCTGAGTTATATTCTATTTGTGCTAATGTTCCAGTAGCTAATATTAGTCTTAAAGATAAAGTTCCTGGAATTAGTATGCCAAATGGTATTTATCAATTCTTCATTCGTTACGAAATAGATAGTAATTATTATACTAATTGGTTTCCTATTGGTAGTAGTTATCACGCTATAAATCTAGAAGATAAAGTAATTATAAATCACGTTTATGATATAAAGAGTAGTACTAATCTTGCTACAACTCGTTGTGTAGGTTCATACAATAATGATAAGAAAGATTGTAATTATAATCTAAAGTTTAGTATTAACTTTGATGATAATTATAATTATAAAGCTTATCAAATAGGATATATACTTAAACATGAAAATACTGCTTTACCTCGTATTTGGAGAAAGTTTAGTTTTGATGTTCGTGAATTTATATTTGATGCTAGTAATTTTGAAGAAACTTCAATAGATGAATTGACTAGTAATAGTTTTAATTTATTTAATGTTGCTTCTCTTTGTAATTATGAGAACCGTCTTTATATTGCAAACTATGATGAAAGTGATTATAATGTAAATCTTAAAAACTATGCTGCAAAGATTAGAGCAAGAATGATTTATGAACCTTGTTCTAAATCAAATACAACAAATACTACAACTAAAGAATATGAAATATATACTTTTAGTTGGTCAACTAATGCTATATTTGCTGCTATTGTAGAAGTACAAAAACCTTCTGCTAATACTATTGTAGATATAGATGGAACTAAGATTACATATCATATTGTTTTAAACGCTAGAGATTATAACGAACTTAAACGTTATCTTTGTTATGTAGCTAGTGATAATGAAAATGTTAGTGACTTTGATAATCTTGCTCTTGGTGGTTATGAAGGTAAGCATATATATCCTTGTTCTGGTATAGCATTTGGCATTAAAGATGATGGTACTTTTGATATTATAACTATTCCTGTAAATGGTAAGTCTAGTAGATTATATGGCGGTCTCGGAAAAGGTGGTGGTACTGACCATAAGCATACAGGTTTAAAACTTAATACTGCTACTAGTGGTATAGTTAGTAAATTAGGTACTTGGATACCTGCTGCTTCTTATAGACCAAATAGATTTAGAATGAGTAAAGCTAGTAACACTAGAGTATATACTACTACTGTGCTAGTGGATGATGCTGTTAGAACTTTAATGCCTAATAGTGTATATAATTTCTTTATTCATTATGTTCGTAAAGATGGTACTTATACTAATGGTTATCAACTTAGTAATGATATTCTTCCAACTACAATTTTGAATACTGTTACTATGACTGGAAGTTCTACAATAGATGTTCAACTTAGCAGTTTAACAGAACTCAAAGAACGAACTAGTAGTAGTAGTTCTGGTAGTGATAGAAACTTTACTAATTTACTTAGTATTGAAGCTCTTAAAGATAAATATGCTTATGAAGTTGTAAGTACTGCACCTTCTCCTTCTAATGCAACTATTAATAAAGCTGCTAGTTTTGGATATTATAAAAACTATAACAATGACCTTTTATTTAAAACTGGTTCAAGTCATAGTTTTGATAGTACTAACGATAATACTTTATATAGAATTAAAGTAGGTTTTACTAATATTGAAATACCTGATGATTATATCGGTTTCTTCTTTAGTTATGAAAAACCAGAAGTAACTAATAACTATCAAGCTTATTGTGCTAAGAATGGAGTAAATGCAAGTCTTTTTAAAGCTAGTGAAGTAGAAACTGGTAAAGTTAATTATAATGGTTCTATATATGTACCTGAATATAAAATAACAAGTAATGGATATGTACTTCCTAGTACTAATCCAGCTTATATTAACAATTCTAGTATAGTAGTTAGTAATGCTGTAGATAGCGATAGTCTTAGCAATACTATGAATACTGCTGGAATGGATGGTGGTATAGTTCTTAATCTAAAAGATAGTAAAGGTAAAATAACTCCTGATATTGGTGAAGTTGGAAATGTTATAATATTTAATCGTAATATATATTGTAAGAAAGATAAAGAACTTATTAGTTTTGGTCCTGTATGTTATAAACATGCTAATATTAAAACTTATAGTTATGCGGATAGTAATGATGCTGATAATTTTCCTAACAATTATGTTCACGATTATGATTTTAATTATCCTGCATTCTATGTAAACGATAAGACTTTAGTTTATCAACGTAGAGTATATATATCAGATACTGGTAAAGTATATGATGTTCAAGATAATAATTCTATAAATAGAGATTGGACAAGTTCTACTACAGAATATGCTAAGATTATAAATTATAGTAAGTTTAGTAGAGTTAATACTAATGCTATTTCTATAAAGAAAGAACCTAATTATTTGGTTGGTGTTTTAGGCGATGATGAAAGTGGTTCTGGTAGTCATCAACGTAGTGTTAACTTTATAGTTCAACCGCTAAACGCTACAGACCTTATAGAATTTAAAGATACGTATATAGAAAGTAATTATAAACTTTATACTAATTATAAAGATAATCTTAATTATGATTCTTATAAACGTGCTACTATTCGTCGTAGTGATGTAATTGGTGATGAAAGTCTTGCTAATGCCTGGAGACACTTCCGAGCAAACAGTTACAAAGTGCTTTCTAAGAACAAAGGCAACATTACAAATATCGTTGGCGTAGGCACTGCATTTTTCGTCCACACGGAGCATTCTTTGTTTTACCTTAATAGAGATAACCTCCTCAAGACATCGGGCGACACAGCACAATTAAAAATGCCAGATTTATTTGAAGTAGAACCTATTGAACTATTCACTAGTAATCATGGTTATGGTGGTCTGCAACATTCTCAAGCTTGGACTGTTAATAGTAATGGTTATTGGTTTGTAGATGCAGACAATAGAAGAATATATAATTTCGATAATAATCACCTTACTGATTTAACTAGTGATATTCTTGGTTGGATGAACAATGTTCAAATAGCTGATGCTCACATGGTTACAGATTTTGCTAATGCTCGTGTAATTATGTGTCTTGCTTATTATAGTGAAGATGTTGGAGATAGGGAGCATAATCAACCTGGTTATATTACTTTATCTTTTAATATAATTAGTAAGAAGTTTGTTAGTATTCACGATTATAAATTTAACATAGGTGTAAATACTAAGAATCATTGTTATTTTTATTATGCTGTTAAAACTAGTTCTTTTCTTTATTGTTTCCATAAAAATACTCCTTTAGGATTCTATGGTAAAACTGGAGATTATGCTGGACTTGATGACCATGCTTATGGTTTTCCAGCTATGAGTACAAATCTTACTATACAAAAGGAAGATGGTACTGAAGAAACTAGAACTGTTCATCCTGCTATATTTGATGTTATCGTAAATGAGAATTATAATATTCCTAAATGTATTAATTCTATTAGTTATATACTTAATAAAGAGTATGCTTACTTTAGTAATCAAGTTACTAGAATGGCTGAACCGCTTATGGGCAACGGAACTTATGGAGATGTAGAACATTATAGTGGTGATAAACTTCGTATTTATACTGATAGTAATGATACAGGTGACTTAGATATTTCAGGACATAAAATGATTAATGATGATACTGTGACTAGAGATAAAACTCCAGATTACAAAGTTCCTTATTATGATAAAGGTATTTGGAACTTTAATTATATAAGAAATTATATTAGTAGTAAACTTACTAAAGAAGAAATCTGTAAACGTTATAATTTGGATGTTAATAATCTTACTCCTACACAAGAAACTAAGATTCAAGCAATGCTTGATAATCCAAGTGATGAACGTAATCTAGTTTATGGTCGTTATTTTGTTGTTAGATTTATATTTAGAAATATAGATAATGTTCCTTTTAGATTTGAGGATTTAAATGTTAATTATTCAAAGTATTAAATTATGACTGGAAAAATTAAAAGAAGAAGTCTTCGTTGTGGTGGTAGACCTAAAGCTGACTTCGGTAGTCTTTTTACTTCTGTTATAGCTCCTACTCTTAATGCAGCAGGTTCTATAGCAGATGAGTCTATTGATAAACATAAGACTATTACTATTCCTAGTGACCCAACTAAAACTCCTACTATGCGATTAGGTGGTAGAAAGAAATGTTGGATTGGTGCTGCTATTGGTGCTGCTACTAGTATAGCAGGTTCTTTATTTGGCAATGGTGCTAAGAAAAGAGAAATGCGTCGTCAAAAGAGTATTCAAGATTGGCAGACTACTACTCAAGAAGCTGCTAATATGAGTGCTGCTCTTAATAATAGTCAAGATTATCAAGAAGATTATCTTAGACAATTTAGAACTGCTGCTAGACTTGGTAAAACATTAGGAGCTAAAGGTATTTATATTACTGATGGTGGAGATGCTACTAAGGTAGGAAGCAACACATATCTTCTACGGGGAGGCTCTCACGAAGATGTGAATGAGACTGGTCAAACAGGTATTGGTATCAATGTTGGTGGTAATGAAGTTGAAGCTGAAGGTGGTGAAGTTGCTCAAAAAAAGAACGGTGCTTTAAGAATATTTAGTGCTCAACCTATTCTTGCTAATGGTATGAGTCCTGCTCAAGCTATTCTTAGAGGGTATAATAAAGATGATATATTTACTGCTCAACAACAGTTTAAGAAAAGAAATGGTCTTAAAGATGATGGTAGCGCTAAATATGAATTTGGTGGAGATATAAAAAGTATTTGGAATTTTATTAGAAGTAATAGAAATCCTATTGATAATATTGCTGCATTAGCTACTGCATATCAAAAGTTAAATCCTAAGAGTAATTATAATAAACAAAGAGGTAATTTCAAAGGTGGTAACTTTAGAGGTGCTGGTGCAGGTGGTACTTGGACTAATGTTAAACCTGCTACTAAGAAATTTAATAATTTTAATGATGCTTATGATGATGCAGTAAATAGAGGAGCTAGTATTTTTAAGTTTGGTAATAAATTATATAATACTAAAGCTGAAGGTAATCCAATTAGAGAAATAAATAATAGGGCTGTAGGTAATTACAGAGATACAATTATGGTTAACGACAGAGGTAAAAATTATGGTATTGATTTTGGTCCTATAAAAGGTCCTGCAACATTAATTCCTTTGGTTTATGATACTTATAATAAACCAAGAAAACAACACAAACTTGGTGGTGGCTTAACTTCTAAAGATAGAGGTTCTTCTAAACATCCTTATCCTTCTGTATCATCTAAAGATTTTGCAGGTGGTGGTAGAAGTTATCCTATTCCAACTAAAGCTGACGCTGTTGACGCTTTAAGACTTGCTGGTCTTCACGGAAGAAGTGATGTTAAAGCTAAGGTATATTCTCGTTATCCTGAACTTAGAAAGAAGAGCTTATTAGGTAGTTATAACCGCCCCGTAAAAGGTATGAGACCTAAAGCTCCAGGTGGTATGTATATTCCTTTCAATAAACGTTATACTTCTATATATGATGCTCCAGATTATGATTATGATTATGATGGTGGTAACGCTTTAGGCGATAATGAAGCTGTAGTTACAGCTAAGAGAATTAAACCTACTTTTATGAAACCAAATAATGATGCTATGAATCTTATTAAAGTTCCTAAAGAAGAAGTTCCTTACATGTCACAAAAACATAATCGTAGTCGTACTATATTTAGCGGTGGAGATTATTTAGGATTAGGTATTGATACTCTTGCCGCATTAAGTACAGGTCTTGTAAATTATAATACTGCTGGTAAATATGTTCTTCCTGATAGAGCACCTATTATTCAAGCTAGTAAATTACCTACAACTTATAATGTTAATCCTGAAATAGAAGAGGTTAAACGTTATAGAGATAGACTTACTGGACAAACTTTCAATAATACTTCAAGTTCTGTAGCTGCTCTTAATAGAAGTAGTGCTATTAATCTTGACGCTCTTTCTAATCTTAGTAAACTTTGGGCTACTAAAGAGAATGAAGAGAATAAGATGCTTACAGAAGATGCTAAGAATCAACAAACTGTTGCAGCACAAAATGTACAAAATGAACTTGCTCGTCAAAGTGAGATTGCTAGAATTAAGAATGAAGCTATTCAAGCTAAAGGTGATGCTCTTAATGTTGGTCTTAGTGGATTGTCTCAAGCTTGGACTAATTTCTGGACTGCTGGTAGAACTGCTTATGAAGATGACCAATCTAGACGTGCAATGATTGCTTCTAGTAAAGAAGCTACTCCTACTAGACTTTCTGAAATGGATTTTGATTTATCTCCTGATATTTTAGCTAGTCTTTATAGAACTGCTAAAGATGATAGAACTAAACGATTCTATTTGTCTAGATTGTCTCCTAAGCAAAGATTAAAATACGGTATAAATTAATATTATATAAATACTTCTGATAGTGTTATTACTATCAGAAGTTTTATTATTTTTGTAATCAGTAATCAAATAATAATATTATGGCTTATAAAAACAATCAAAATGGTATTACTATTGGTGGATATGTTCCTCAACGTGTACCAGTTCGTTCAAATCTTGAAGCTCTTAGTCAAGCATTAAATAAAATTGATGAGCGTTCTGATAAAGCAATTCAACAAAAGTCTGCTATTACGAATGCTATTGGTCAATTAAAACTTAATGCTGCTGAAGATAAGTGGAAATACGATTATGCTAAACGTATTGAACAAAAGATTAATGATGCTGCTCAATATGGCGATTACAGTAGAGCATTAGATGTTGCTACTGAACTTGCTGGAAGTGCTACTTCTTCTCCTGAAGTTATTGGTCGTATTCGAGCTAATGAAGCTTATGAAAAGAAGAAAGGTGAAGTTGAGTCTCTTGCTAATAGCGGAGTTATTAGTGGTCTTACTAAAGAACGTTGGCTTGCTCAAAATAAATATGCTTATGAAGATGTTCGTGACGAGAATGGTAATATAGTTGGAGGTACAGATTGGAAAGCTGGATGGGACCCAGTTAAGAAAGTTGATATGTCTAGACTTGTTACACTTGCTGGTCAACTTGCTGCTCCTGTAAAACGTGCTACTAGTAGTACTTCTCAACATAGTGTTTCTGATGAACAAGGTATAGGTAATGGTGGTACTAGTACTCCTGAAGGTCTTCGTTCTGTAAAAACTGGTTATAGTACTTCTAGCGGTTCTAGTTTTCAAAGAGAAACTTTAACTAAACAAAAGATTGATGAAGTTTATAATAAACTCTTTGCTCTTGACCCAGATAATATGAATGCTCTTATTCAACAATTTGATGATGTTCAATGGAAAGTTAATCAACTTAAAGATAAACTTAGTACTACAACTGACCCTGAAGAACGTAAAACTCTTCAAAATAGTATTGATGCGTTTGGTAATGATATTTACGATGCTAATGGACAACCTCTTAAAGTTAAAGAATATATGCTTAGTAAGATAGGTGTTATTACTAAAAATATGGCTTACGATAATATTACTGTTAGTCATACTTCAGGTAGTTCTGAAACTAGAGGATTAACTTATGGTACTAAATACGCTCTTAGTTCTGGTACAGATACTAGTAAAATTACTGCTTCACTTCCTACATTAGGTGGAACTTATTATAGTAATCCTGGTGAGGTAAGTTGGAATGTTAAACGTGATGGTTCTTATTTCCAACAAACTAGTAGAAGTCTTTCTGAAAATGGTATTTTAAATTAGTAAACTATGCTTAGTAAAAAAATATATGATAAATTTATAAGTGATGGAGATTTTGTTGGTGCAGCTAATTATTTATCTCGTGCTCACTTTAGTGACCCAGTTAAACAACAAATGGTTAATCAAACTATTAAAAGTCTTAGAACTGATGGTCGTAGAATACAAGGTATAATGTCTCATGCTGACGATACTCAAAGAGCAGCATATAGTTTTCTTAATGCTGTAAATAATAATAATGTTCTTCCAGGTCTCAATAATGGTATAGATTCTGAAGGTAATAAACGTAAAAGTACTAATGGTTTTAGTAAAGCTTATTCTGAAGCTTTAAGAAGTTTAGGTAGCACAAAAACTACTGACGCTGAAGGAATATCTATTAAATTTGGTGGTAAGACTGAAAAAAGAACTTTATTTGGTATTGATTGGTTAGCTAAAGATGTAGAATATAATGATGATGCTTTTAATGATATGTTGAAACGTACTCATCTTACTAAAGAAGCTTTAATAAAAGCTGGTGCTAAGATTAAAGTTCAAAATGGTCAATATATTCTTGATATTAGTAAACGTAGTTCCTTATTTAATAAAATATACGATGGTATTCGTAATATTAAAAATGATAAAGGTCTATATAGATTTCAAATAGCTGGAATTGATGCTAAAGGTAATATTATAAAAAATAACGAAAGTGTTCGTCCATCTTCTGTTATGGAAAGAGGTAATCTCAAACATCAAGGTATTGATATTGCTACAAGAGTTGGAGCTTCTTCAAGTCCTATAGAAGAATCAAACGGATATTACTTTAATCCTAGTATTTCAATGATTAATAATTTTGAAGCTCCAGCTAAAGCTATAGAAAGTGCTAACCAAGCTATACGCCCCGTAAAAGGTATGAGTGGTGATGGAAGTGGAGTATCTACTGTTAGTTCTATGATTCTTCCTTTTAATAGTGCTCGTAGAAAACAAATTAGTGATGCTCTTAATACTGGTAGACTCAATACTGAATTAGCTAATGCTCTTGTAAAAGAGAATGGTGATGCTATTCTTAATGGTCTTATGAATGCTGATTTTACTCAATATGAAATGTATGTTACTGATGAAGAAGATTCTGATGACCATACTACTGTTCGTCATTCAGTAGATAGTAGTAACGAAAAAGCTAATATTCAAGATTTATTACGTGCTGCTATTGCTAGTGGAAAGTTTGACCCAGAAACTCAAGTTTCTCTTGGTATGCAAGGTAATCAAACTGGTTATGTTATTACTATTCCAACTAAGATGGATAAGAATACAGAAACAGGTAATAGAATTGAAGATATTAAAGAGAATAGTCGTCAGATATTTATTCCTGATTTTATGAATGGTGAAGCTGAGAAAGTATTTTCTCAAAATTCTCAGACTAGAGCTATGAAAGAACTTGCTAGTATGGAAATGTATAATTATCCTGTTGATATTCCTCAAGATGGTAGACTTAATGTTTATAATGACCCTTCTACTGGAAAGGCAGTTTATCAAATGGAATATAATAGTGGTAGAATACAACCTTTAACTAGAGACGATGCACTTCGTAAAGTTAATAAAATGCTCATAGTTGAAGATGGTATTGACTTAGCTAATAAACAATTTTATGATGAAGATGGTAATCTTCGTAAAGGTCTTAAAAATAAAGATGGTTCTTTAAATGCTCAATTTCAACAAGATTTAAGTAGACAAATAGATACTTATGTTACTAGTGCTATGAGTGAACTTTATCCACAAGCTTGGCAAAGTTTTGCTCCTATTGCTAATAATGTTATAAATGGAGATTTTTCATCTGAAGATTATAAGACTAAATTAGCTAAAGCTATGAATAGTTTTGTAGATACAGATAATATTAATCTTATTAATAATCAAAGAGCTATTTATTCTAATTATATTCTTAGTAATATAGGAATGTATGATAATGATGCTTATAACATCGATTAATTATGAATACAGAAAATGTTTTTAATAATAGTGGAGTTATAGTTAGTAATCCTAATTATAATTCTAAAACAAAGAAGGGTCGTGCTCAACAACCCTTCTTTCGCACTTTAGATGTAAGCCAAGATATTACATCTGGTGCAGCTAACGAATTTGCTAAGAATGCAGATAATGCTTGGGTAATGGGTGATACTCATGATTATCAACGTTATGGTGTTACTCCTAATCCTATTACTAATCTTGATAAAGAGCGTGCTGAAAATCAGTCTAATTGGACTAAAGCTGGTAACTCTTTAGGTCAAACTCTTGTTAGTCAAGCTATTCTTGGCACAATCAAAGCTGTACCTGATTTGTTTGATGCTGTTGCAAATGGTTTCTTTACTAGCGATGGTGATTATCAAAATCCTATTAGTAATAAAATTAAAGAATGGCAAGATTATTTTGACCAAGAAGTTGCTCCAATATATAGTGACCCTGAACGTAATGATATTTATAGTGGTGGTCTTACAAATTTTGGTTGGTGGGCTAGTAATTTTCCTAGTGTAATGTCTAGTTTAACTTTACTTCTTCCTGCTACTGGTATTATGAAAGGTGCTGGTGCTATAGGTAAAGCTCTTAAACTTGGTGCACGTAGTCGTAGTGGTCTTAAAAGTTTATTTGGTATCAACAAAACTCTTGATAATATTGAACGTGGAGTAGAAGGTGCTCAACTTAGTGGTTTTCGATCTGCTGCTGCTAAAATTATAAATAGTACTAGAGAAGGCGGAAAACTTAATACTTTTGCTAATGTTGGAGGTAATGCTGTACTTCAACGTATGATGGAAAATTATCAAGAAGCACAAGGAGTTTATCAAGATGTTTATAAAGATGCTACAAATAAACTTAATGGTATGAATAATCAAGATTATCAAACTTTTGTAGATAAAAATAAAGAACTTCTTCAAGACGTTGATACTTCTGATAGAAATGCTGTTGCTAGAAAAATTTCTAAAGCTTCTGCTGATGAAGACTTTAAATATAACTTTGGAAACCTTACTTTTGATATTATTCAAATGTATGGACTTAGAGGTTTTTGGAAAGGTCTCAAAGATAGAGGTGGAGCTTATAGTCTTAATCAAACTCTTCGTAATAATAAACTTGCTATAGGTAAAACTGAAGAAGAAATTAAAGCTGCTTCTGATAAAATTTCTGCTTGGACTAAAGCTCGTAATAAAGTTTGGGATAGACTTAAAAACGAAAAACTTATTGTAGCTGGAGAACTTAGTGAAGGTGCTGAAGAAGCTGTAAACTATATTGCTCAAATGGAAGGCACTAATCTTGGTAAAGTACTTCTCGATGAAGCTGATGCTGACAAATCTCCTTGGGATGATAGAATGAAAAAGTATCTTCGTAGTGGAGGTCTTGCTGATTCTGCTTTTTGGGGAGTAATGGGTGGTGTTGTATTTCATCATTTAGGTTCTACTTTTGGTAAAATTCAAGCTACTATAGACGAAAAGAATAAGACTAAAAAAGATGATAAAACTGGTGAAAGTACTCCTAGTTCTTTTGGTCTTAGTGAAACTGGAGAAGTTAAAGCTCGTAGAGATAATATGCAATCTTGGTTGAATACCTTTAATACATTCTTTGATAGAGCTGCTAAGATTAAAGAAGGTGTTAATCCTTTTGCTGGTCCTGATGAGAAAGCTGATATTAAAGGTAATACTACTGCTCAAGAGATTGCTAAGTCTAGAGCACAAGATGAACTTATTACTGATTTGACTTTGAATGCAGCTCATCATGGTAATGCTGGTTATCTTCGTGAGTTTATGAAATCTAATGAAGTACGTGATGCTTTAGTAAATAAAGGTGTTACTACTAAAGAAGATGCTACTCAAACTCAACAAGAAATACTTAATAAAATGGATGAAGTTACTCAACAATATAATAATGAACTTACTAGAGTTATAAATATTGCTGACAACTATGCTGCTCATCGTAAAGATGACCAAGTTATTCCTATTGAATATCTTCAAATGATTGCTACAAACAATGTCAAGTATGGTCAAGATATTGCTCGTCAAGAAGATAAACTTAATTTAACTCAATCTAATATTAATGCTGCTCTTCAAGTTAAAGAAATAGCTAATAAACTTAGTGATACTTCTATTGATGATTTACAAAGAGTTGCAGCTCAAACAATTCTTGCTAATAATCTTGCTGAACTTTATGCTCAACGTAGAGAAGTTGAAGAATCTGCTAAGACTGATATTAGTCAAGCTGTTGCTCTTGATAATATTAATAAAAATATAGCTGCTGTTCAAGCACAACTCACTCCTGATTATCTTCGTGAAGCTATTCGTACTGGAATTACAGCTTTTCATGACGAAAATGGTGTTCTTAAATTTAAACCTAATGAAGGTGCTAGTAAAGAACTTAAAGATATTATGTCTTTAGACCTTACTGATGCTGAAGGTAATGAAGATGCTATTAAGCGTGCTGATTACTTTAAAAGACTTGATGAGTATGCTACTAAGCATAATATTGTTGGTGAACTTAGTAAATATTCTGATGAACTAAGTATTGCTGAGCAAAATAAAGCTTTTGAAGATAATCGTAGAAAAGCTAATCAAGTTCTTACTGCTGCTGATGAATTTGGTATTCCTGGTGTTGTCGGTAAAAACTTTACTGATTTGCTTGTTGATAAAGCTATTGCTGAAGTTAATAGAGATTATCTTAAAAGTAAACAAGTTAAGAATAGAGAAGATATTGCTAGTGAACTTAGTTTCTTAAATCAAACTCTTGATGATGCTAGAGTTAAAGTTGTAAATCAAAGTTTCGATACTGTTAAGGATATAGCTAAACGTAATAAAGATAATCGTGATGCTATTATTAACGCAGTTGGTGCTTACTATAATCAAGACTTTGAAAATTATGATAATTTTGTATCTATTCTTAATGATAAAGATAAAACAAATTTAAAAGAATCTTTAGATGCTCTTCATCTTAGTGGTAATCTTAATTATCGTTTTGGTGAACAAATACAAGAAATGCTTGCTAAATATGATTTATTTGAAGATACTAAACCTGCTGCTACTCAAGCTCAAGAAGAAGAAGCTGAACAACTTAATTCTGCAACTCCTGTTCCTACTGAAGCAGCACCAACAGTAGAACCCCTAAATCCTTCGCTCTCAGCCCCTCAAATTGGGCAGACGAATAATTCATCAGGTTCATCAGTTGAAAGCGTCACAGCGCAAGGAAATACGCAATTATCGAATGTTGGTACACAACCATCTGTTGTGAAACCAAGTAAAATCGGAAAATTAAACTTTACAAATAATAAGTTTGTAGCTAGTACTGGTAATGAGACTGCTTCTGACGATTATCAACTTGTTCCAACTCAGAATAACGATGAGTATGAAGTTCATCCTACAAGTAATGATAACATTGCAAGTCTTACGACTAATGAAGATTTGTTTGCTAATGCTAATATTGCTACTCAAGATAAAGTAGGTATAACTTCTTATCCTATTGTTAGACTTACTGGTAATGATTTTGAAGTTGTTAGTCAAGGTAAATTAGGAATTGAAAATACAAAAGAAGAAGAAACTTTATCACAAACATCTTCTACGGGGGGTTTAGAACAAACAAAATTAGTAGAATCTCCAGCAGCAGCTGAACCTACTAATAATGTTGAAGAGACTACTCCTGAAGTTGAAGAACCTAAAGTTCCTGATTTTATGGGTAATGCTTCTGATACTAAAGTCATTAGAGATGTTATTACTGAATTAAAAACTACTCCTGATTTAGATTTAGATTCTAAAGCTAAAAGTATTCTTGATGACTATGTAGCTAAAGGTTATAGTGAAACTGAAACTAAAAAACAAATAGATAGTGCTTTCAGACGTATTCGTAAGAGACAAGAAAAACTTATGAATAAAGAAAGTACTGTTGCTTCTGTTTATTTTAGTAGCTTTGACCAAGAAGAACGTAATGCCAGGTCTAAAAATGGTAAAGCTGTAGTATTTGATGATTCTTATAAACAAGCTGTTAGTGACCTTCTTGATGTATATGCTAAAGATGCTGAACTTCCTCAAATCAACGGTAAGTATTATGGTAATCTTATGAACCTTATGGATTATATTAAGTCTGCTTATGATGATTATTCTATGGCTGACTTTATGTTTAATAGTTTGTCTGCTTATCTTAATACTCCTGAAGGTCAAGCTAAGTTTAATATTACTGATGCCAACGATGTTAGTAATCCTGTTGCTTTCTTGAATAATTTTCATAAGTCTCAAGCTGAAAGAGATGCTGCTCTTCCTGATGGAACTATTCATCGTGTTAATATGAATCTTTCAGATTTTGGCACAAATGAATATATGAAAGAAAGTTATGCTGAACAAGTTAAACTTAAAAATGGCGATAAACTTACTATCGAAAGAGTTACTACAGGTAAAGGTACTAGTCGTTTAGGTATTAAATCTAATGGTAAACTTGTTGGTAGTATATCAGTTCCTTCTATTGGAGAAAGAGGTGAATATGTTCAAAAGAACGATGGACTTATTTATCATGTAGATAAAGCTGATGGTTCTAAAGATGGAGTGCTTAAACAAGTTCTTAAAGATATAGCTAGAAGTAAAACTCCTGAGCACGAAAAACTTAATGAAATTATTCATAAAGCTGCTTTTGATAAGTTTAACGCTGAACAGCTAGTTAATGAATTTAAGAGTAATCCTATTGTTCAAGATATGATTAAGAATAATATGATTAATTCTGATGAAAATGGTCCTGAATATGAAGTTGCTCTTAATGGTCTTGCTAAACTTTGGAGATATAACTATAAAGTTCTTACCGAAGGAGGAGTTAATAAGTTTACTGGTGCAGTAGTTGCTAATTCTATTGATAAATGGTTTGATACTCTTCGTGAAAGTTATAATGAGACTAGTAAATTAGATAACAATCCAAACATTGAAATTATAGCTAGTGATGTATTTGAAGGTGAGCTTATTCGTAGTAACGATGGTACTCTTAAAAATGATGCTGAAACTTCTCAACCTATACAATTAGCTATTGCTAAAGATACTAAGTTTGAAATTGCTGCTAAATCTACTACTGGTGAATTTATTAATGGTATTGGAAGCAATAAGTTTCTTGTTAATGTTGGTCGAACTTATGTCACTGTTCCTCGTAGTAATGGTACTGTAGATATTGTAAATGCTTATCCTGTGAATTGGACAAGTACTACGTATTATACAAAAGATGGCAAACGACAATATGTTGAAACAGGTAAAGACTTTAAACAACTTCAAAGTGCTATAATTACTCAAATTAAAGATAGACTTGCTTCTCTTAATGATGGTGATTTTATTGAGAATAGAGATAACTTTATTGATTTTATTGATAATCTTCTTAATATTAATAAAAATCCTATTTTCCTTAGTAAAGAACTATCTGTATTTAGAACTGCAAATATTCTTGGAATTAACTTTGGTAATAAGAATAATCAACTTCTTTTCTATAGAGATAAGAATGGTGATGGTATAGGTCAAATAATCAATAAAGTTGATGGTAAACCTAATTATATTTCTTACAATAGTGATTTATCTGCTATAACTGATAGACTTATTAAAGGAATAAAAAGTCTCAATTTCAATATTAATTTTGCTGTTTTAAAATCTGATAATAATCATAAAATTCCTCTTCAAGGTATTACTAGTAGAACTACTGATGGTAAGTTTCAAATTACTATTCCTGAATATAAAGGAAAAAATGGTGTAAATCTTACTTATGATAGTTTTAAAGACTTTATTCAACAAAATAATCTTCTTAGAGTTAATATGGCTCAAGAAAATGGTAGTAATATTAGAAGAACTGCTATTAATAAACAAGGAGCTAATGCTAGATTTAGTTTTCAGGTAACAAATAAACAAGAAAGCCGCCCCGTAAAGGATGTTGATGATACAAATACTTATACTTCTAAAGCTGATGAAATTAAATCCATTGTAACATCTGATTCTACAGATAAAGGTTTTGAAGTTGCTAGTGCTCTTTTATTAGATGATACATCTAAAGAGAAACTAAATAGTATTAAAAGTGATAGTTCTTTACGTAAACTTTTAGCTAAAGATATTATCTTTGACGAGGAATTTATGAGTAAACATCACGCGCAAGCTAATGCTGTTTGGAGTAAAACTAAAGGTGGTAAAGTTATTATTGGTCAGATATTCTTAGATATGATTAATAGTAAGAAACCTGGTGAAAAAGGTAGAGCTATTAGAACTTTGATGCACGAAAATCTTCATGGTTATATTGAAGATATGGCTAATGATAAACGTCATCCTAATGCAGTTGCTAATCTTAGAAATAGAATGCAAGATATTTATGATGATTTTGCTACTGCTATTAATCAAGATATTACTGATTTAAAAGCAGGAAATATTGATGAGATTAAACAACGTAGGCATATTCAAGATAAAGCTACTCTTGAAAAGATTAGTGAGTGGCTTAATAATGTTAATACTTTTACTGCTGAAAGTTATGTTACTCGTGAGAATCCTCAAGACGCTCTAGAAGAGTTTATTGTTGAATCTCTCACCAATGTTGATTTAATGAATTATCTTAATCAAGCTGACGCTGATGGTGGAGTAGTTAAAGGTAATACTATTTGGCAGAAAATACTCAAGTTTATTGGTGATTTGTTTGGTATTAATATTCGTCCTAATAGTCTTCGTGCTAAACAAATGGAAGCTCTTGGTGAAATATTTAAGAATAATCAAGAAGCTGAAGTTAAAGCTGAAGAAAAAGAAGAAGAAGTTACTCAACCAACAACATCTTCTACGGGGGGTATAGAAGAAGTTGAAACAGAAACAGTTGCTGACAATACTAATAGTGTTATAGATAGTGATGATGTTGGAAGTGCTAATGAAACTTTTGATATTAAAGATGAAGATGTTGATGCTGATGATGAATATGATGCTGATGAAAGTACTAGTGAAGAAGTAGCTTTTAATTCATTCAATTCAGCAATCGAATCTCTCCCGATGTCGGAACGTGCCAAATTTGCCTCTCTCGTTAGCTCTGCTGCAATTTCGATGTCTTGCAAATAGATTATTCATAGAATATATTTCAAGGTTCTAGAGGAGAATTTAAAATCCTCTAGAACTTTACTTTTAAATAACTAATTTAATTAATAAAGTTATGGCTTGTAATTTTAAAACAACAAGTGCTGGCACAAGCATTAAACGTAAGGTTGGAGCAAATAATGCTCGTTTTGTAGCGTTAGTTAGTCTTATTAGTAATCCTGAAACTGGAGGTTTTACTGATGAGTTTGTTGAGTATTATCAGAAAGTAAATCATACTGATAATATTCCTAGTGTTGATAATTCTGAAAGAGGAGTTATCGCTAATACTGCTATTCGTTATTATAATAGTATTCACTTTGATGTTAATGCTCAAAGTACAGGTACTTATTATGCTAAGGATGTAGATGCTTTCGGTTATAGTGATAGTCATGCAAAGGTATATGCTATTACTAGAGCAATTCCTAATATTATGCGTAGTATGTACGTTAGTGATATTAGAAGTGGAGAAATTGTTGATAAGGATACTATTCTTGGTGATTTAATTAAACGTACAAAAGTTAGAATAACTAAGGATGTTGCTGCTAATTATCTTAAAGCTATTGGTAAACCTGCAACTAATTCTGAAGTTAATAAGATAGCTGATGCTCTTCTTAATAATAATGAAACTTATTATAAGAAAGATGAACTTATGCTTGCTATATCTAAAGCTTTTGATAAGAATGGTGATGTTCAAGTTCAGAATACTTTTGCTATTTATAAAGATATATTTAAAGATACTACTGGTAAAGATTTCTTTAATAGAGTTATTATTGCTGACCCTATTATTGGTAATCTAAAATATAGTGATGAAACTGAATCTAGTCTTGCTGAAGCTTATGCTGAAGATTTTGATTCAGTAGATGATTCTTCTTATAACAATAATGAAGATGAAGATGTACTTACTGTAGGCGATAGACAAGATAATACTTGGAATGACCATAGTGGTCTTGGTTCTAGTTATATGAAAGGTTTTGACCTTGATATTCGTCTTAATCTTTCTATGATACCTAAACTTACTAGTAATACTGTTGGTACTAAGACTTTAAAGTCTGGTAAAGTAAAGGATGTTTATGACTATGATAAAAACAATCCTACTGGCAACGTAGATTATATTGACGTAAAAGATGTTATTAGTACTCTTAGTGCCAAGAAAGATGTTTCTAATCTTAATACTTTTATTGATAGTGTAAAAGAAGCTAGTAATATTCCTGGTATGGAAGGTCTTATTAAACTTTATAAAGACTTTACTTCTGATTTAGATTATGCTGCTCGTCTTTATACTCAATTCAAAACTGTAATTAATAAATATGAAACTCGTATTGCTGACGAGAATACAACTATGAATAAGAGTAATAAGAATAGTAATGCTCAACAAGTTCATGCTCTTAGTTTTCTTAATGATGCTAAGTTTACTCATATAAATACTGATTCTGATGTTACCAATAAACTTGCTAATGAAGTAGATGAAACTATTGTAGAATATACTCAAGCTCTTGCTGCTGGAGATGAGTTTGCTTTAGACCAAGCTAAACTTTATAATATTATTGTTGATAGAATTGCTTCTCGTATTAAAGATTATTATCCTAGTGCAGATAAAGCTTCTATTGATAATTATGTTCGTCTTGCTAATAATGGTGAAGTTGCTACCAATATGCGTTATCTTACTGATAGTCTCAGAAAGATAGCTAAAGCTTCTGATGCTACTACTTCTCAGTATACCGAAAATCGTGATGCTATTAGTGGTATTAACGAAGAAATTAGGAAACTTCAAACTAAGATTGATGCTCTCAATGAAGCTGGAGAACATAAAGGTATAGATAAAATTAATGAAGAAATAGATAAAATTAATGAAGAAATAGATAAACTTGTTAGCCAAAGAGATAATATTCGCTTTAGTGATTATCGTTCTCAAGATAGTATTACTCAGAGTATTGCTTTAGCTGATAAACTTTATCCTTATTCTTCTGTTAAAGTTGAACTTAATTCTCGTAATGGTTTAGGTAATCTTCAATCTGATATTATCAATAGTTCTATGATTACTTATCTTCTTAAAGTACTCAATAGTCCTAAGACTGCTACTGATGAATTAGGTAATACTGCTCCTGAGTCTCTTGTTAACTTTGCTAAGTTTAAATTTAAGAACAATCAATATAATCTTAGCAATATTCTTATTGAGACTAGAGAGAATGGTAAGATTGTAAATTATGGTCTCTTTTATTATGATGCTGACAAACAGAAATATGGTGTTACTAATTATGCTTCTGGTTTACTTAATGTTGCATTATTTAATGGAGCTGTAAAAACTGATGAAGGTACAGGCATTACTTATGCTCAAATGAGTAAAGGCGATTACGTTTATACTGCTTTTGCTAATTATTTTAATAGCGATAAAAATATTGATGCAGATAGAGTAACTAATAGTATTCCTCTTGCTAATTACTTTATGAGAACTCCTTCTGATGCTCCTAAAACATTTGTAGTTCGTGCTCCACGTTATCATATAAGTAAGAGTAACCCAATTAGAACTGTAACAAATGCTGCTGATGTAGATAATTATATTAAGAATTATGTTGCAGAGCATATTGCTAGTATGTCTGAAGCTGCATTCAATCAAGCTAATCCTAGAGCTAGATTTATTCAACTTGAAGATAATCGTAGTGACCGTGCTCAAATTACTAGAGATTTAACTGATAATAATATTACTCGTTCTGTATATGAGAATGAGATTATTCGTAATGATGGTAAAACTGCAACTATTGGTTATCAATTTGCTGATGAAGAAGGTAATGTAAATAAATATATTATTACTGGTTCTATTCGCCCTGTAAAAGGTATGAATAAGTTTGTTATTGAGAATGGTAAAGCTACTATTCTTGATAATAATGAAATGAGAGATAATCTTCGTCCTATGATATATGATAAGTATCGTAAACAAGCTTATCGTAACGGTAGAATTGGTGATGTTCAAGTTAATTATCAAGTTAATAGAGAACATCCTATTTATAAACAATTTAGAAAGATATTCAATCAAGAGTTGACTAATATGGCTGAAGCTATTAATATGATATTCTTGACTGGTGATGATGGTGTTATTCAGCGTGAAGCTGATGGTAAACCTAAGTTTAATCCTAATAATGCTTTTGGATTAGATAAAGAATCTGCTCGTAGACTTTATGCTAATTATCAAACTAAGAAAGATAAATATCTTGATTCTAATTATGGTTTAGTTGGAAATATGTTCCATAGCGATAAGTTTACCATTACTGATTATAAGACAGGTAAAGTTCGTAATTATGGTCAGGAACTTCTTGATGGTTATTTTGATAGTCTGTATAATGGTAGTAAAGGTGGCTTTATTCATTTTGGTTATGAGAATGGTAAGATTAAACTTAATCATACTAAAGAACAAGCTGAAGCTATTGATAACAAAATAGCAGAATTTATTAGTGATTATATTGATAGTTCTGCTATACGTATGGATGAATTTAAAAATCTTGATGTAGCTGGACTTATCAATGATGATAATGTTGCTGACTTTGCTCTTAATTATCGTCTTGCTTATAATTATTTTGATGATTTGTTTGAGGGTGATGATAAGTTTTATAAGTCTTCTCAAGACTTCTTGAAACGTGCTAAGGAAGGTCAAGCTAGTGGTACTCCTTATAGTACTTTCAATATTTATCAAGATGAGAATATGATGCTGACAGACTTAAAGAAGATGAGCTATCTTAATAGTCAAGCTATTCAAGATAAACTTAATAGTCTTGGTCTTCATGTTACTCAACGTCCTGGTTTTGTTGGTATTACTATTAAGAATACTGTAAGAACTTCTCACGAAGCTTCTCAAAATGGTCCTGTTGTTCACGAACTTGCTCGTGTTTATATGAAGCACGACCCTGAACTTACAGAAACTGAAGCTATTGCTAAAGCAAATAAGCATATGGAAGGTTATCAAAATACTACTGTAAACGATGCTCAATCTTATATTACTTTTGAAGAATGGATTCGTCGTGTTGCAGGTAGAGGACAACTTAATAAATATATGCCTCTTATTGAGCGTATTATGGATAGAAGTAAACCTCTTAGAGTAGACGATATTAAAACTTTTGTTCAAGTACAAAAGAACTTCTATTATGATATAACTTATAACGATAAGATTAACACTTATGCTCCTCGTCAAATTAAGAATGCAGAACTTGTTCTTGTACCTAGATTTATCGAAGGTACTGACCTTGAGAAAGTATATAATCTTATGAAAGATAATGGTATTGACCAACTTAATACAGAAGAAACTTCTAAAGCTGGTAAAGCTGGTGTTCTTACTTTATTTGATGAAGAAACAGGTGAAGTTACTGATGCTCATATTCAAGACTTTAATAATCATGTAGAAGATTATAAAGAGACTTATTCTTATAATTTCCTTTATACTCAGCAAGAAACTCCTCAACACATGAATGCAGAAAATAAAGCTGCTATTCAAATTATGAAGAAGATTGTGGATAATATTCCTGATACTGGAACTATTGGAGAAGTTAAGAAAGAGTTTTTTAAACTTTATGTTGCTAATATTAAAGATAGTTTCAATAGTCTTATTAAGGAACTTAATATTCCTACAAATGAAGATGGTTCTATTAAACTTGATGCTAATGGAAATATTGAAGGACTTGATATGAAACTATTTTTCAATAAGCTTCGTAAAGAATGTCTTCGTCAAGGTCTTGATAGTAATATTCTAGAGTTCTTTACTCTCAATGAAGATACTCCTTATACTGAACTTGGAAGAGCTAATACTGTTATGCCTACATATATGACTAATATGATGAGTAAAGCTCAGAATGTTTGTCAGTCTATGTTTAATAATGCTATTACTCGTCAGAAGCTGCCTGGTTTTCATGCTGCTCAGGTAACTAATGTAGGTTATTCAAAACATCTTCGTTATCATCCTAATGGTGGGCGTTACATTGAAGTTCTTCTTCCTAAGAGCAACTTTGATTTTGCTAAAAATGAAGATGGTACTTATAAAGAACCTGATGAAATTAGAGACAAAGATGGAAACCTTATAGGTGGACTTCTTTATCAACTTCAAAGAGCTAAACTTGATACAATTATTGGCTATCGTATTCCTACTGAAGGTAAGCAATCTATTTGTGCTATGAAGATAGTTGGATTTACTGATGATGCTCAAGGTTCAACTATTGTTGTTCCTGACGATTGGGTTGCTCAAACTGGTTCTGACTTTGATATTGATTCTGTATATGGTATTCAACATAATACGTATATAGATAAAGATGGAGATATTCAGAAAGTTGCTTATAAAGAATCATTTGGTAAATTATATGACGATTATGTAAAAGAACAACTTAATGATGAAGCTAAAGCTAAACTAGAAGAAGCTGTTAAAAATGGAGTTAACGAATCTACTGCTTTAGCTAATGCTGCACAAGAAGGTGGACTTATTAGTCGTGAAGAATTTAGTAAAGCTAATAGTATTGAAGAAAAGAATAGTCGTCAAGCACGCAATAATCGTATACTTGATGATATGCTTCGTATTCTTCAATCTAATGAAGCTTTTGAAGAGAATACAGGTCAATCTCAATTTGAAGATATTATCAGTGCACGTGATAATATTATGAATGATGTTGTTAAGAGTATTCGTAATGGTCGTAGTTGTTATGATTTTATTGACCAAGCTGAATATCAAGAAGATGTTATGAGTGGTGCTAAGCTTAAAGCATTTAGTGTTACTCGTGATACCTTTGTGTCTATTTGTAACAAAGTTCAACCAACTATTGATAAAAATTATGCTATTAGTGCTAGATACAAAGCTACTCCAAAACAAGCTGAAGTTTTAGCTAAACGTTTTGGAGAAGACAATGTTATTTATAAAGATGGTTACGTTACAATTAATCATACTATGATTGGTTGGTCACACGACAATCATAATGTAGATGATGCTATTCTTACTGCTTATAGTTCTGAGACTACAGCTCATATCCTTGATGCTGTAAAGAAAGGTGCTGTGCCTAACGTAAATGAGTTTACCTTTGCAGTATATAAAACTTTCCCTGATGTAGGTAGTAATTATAAAACTGGTGTTGCATTTATGATGCACCCTGCTGTAACTCGTATAGTTAATGCTTATAATAAAGGTAAATCTGTTTATAGCGAAGATTCTGCTCAACCTATAGTTGATGCTCTTAAAGAAGTAGCCGAAGAACTCGGTGTTGATACTAGCTCTTTATATTCAGGTAAAATGGCAGTTGAAGCTATTAATAACAAACTTGGTACAAATTACAGTTTCATTAAAAATAACAATATTGTTCTTGATGAAGAGCAACTAGCTAATGATGTAAAGAATGCAAACAATGTTTCTCTTGCTCGTGAAGTAGAGATTCTTATGGCTTACAATGATATTAATCGTTTAGCTGATGTAATTCAGAAAACTGTAAGAGTTTGTAATCCTGATAAGTTTGGAGCTAAGCAAACTATATTTGCTACTAATGAAGTATTTGAAACTATTAAAGATATAAATAATAGCAAACAAGCTAAAGTACTTAGTAAGAATGATATTCCTTTCGTTGAAAGTATTTATCCTGGACTTATTAAAGATGGTGTTGTAGATAAAGATAATTATGTAAAAGATACTCATGAATCTGCTTATCCTTCTCTTAATGCTTTCTTAAAGTATGCTTCAGTTACTAGTACTGTAGTTAATAGTATGCTTTTTGAAACTCAAAATTCTGCTTTTGTAAATACAATTAAATCTCTTAGTAGAATGCTTCCTACTCCTCGTAGACTTACTGAGAAAGAATATAATGATTATGAAAAGTATGTTATTGGTGCTGCTTATAATAATGCTGATGGAATTAGATTAGGTTATACTATCAACTCTTCTACGGGGCGTCTTGAGTCAACTAAAACGAGTGATTTACAAGAGCGTCTTCGTATTTATGGATTTAGTGGTAGCCCAGTATTTCATTTTGATGTTGTAGATATTACTGAACCAACTCAAGATGAAATTGATGCTTGGTCTAAACTTACTCCTGCTCAAAAGGTTGCTTGGTTACAAAGTAAAGCAGAAGACGCTGGTATATTTGGTAAACTTAAAGTTGACCTTCAAGATAATTATCGTGTTGGTAATAAAGAATGTGCTGCTCAATCTATTCGTTTCAATGATGATAATGTAGATACTGAAACTGCTTACAATCTTTTTGAAACTGCTACTAAGAGTAAGAATCCTCTTGTTAAACTTGCAGCTATAGACCTTATCAAATATGCGTTTGTAGTTGAAGGTTTCAAAATGCGTCGTAATGGTGTTAATAAGATTATTAAGAATAGTACTCTTCGTGATGATACTTTGTTTGCTAATCAAGATGGAGAACCTACTAGTCTTCTTAGTCAAATTGATGCTAATTTTAAGCATATTACTTATGATGATTATCGTGATGATTATTTAAGAAGTCATTCTGATAATGGTATGGTTCCAAAGAGAACTGTAAAGAAGAAAAGAGTAGGTAAAATCTGGGTTAATGAACTTAGTACTCCTAATGGAGTTATAACTCTTAATGTTCCTTCTCGTAGAAATGATATTACAGAATCAGATATTAATGATGAATTTGCTGCTACTAGAACTATTGCAGAAGAGACGGAAATTCGCCCCGTAGAAGCTGTAGTAGATAATAAACCTCAAGTTGCTCAAGATAAGACTGTTGCTCCAGATGATACTAAACTTGCTGTTAAATATGGCATTTATAATGTTTGGACTGATAGAGTTAATCCTTATGTAAAACTTACTTTTAAGAATCGTGGTGTTAATACTACGAATCTTTATAAGACTGTTCGTCACGGTGATATAATATTTGCTTATCCTGTTAGTATGCTTGAAGAAAACGAACATGGTATTGTTTCTGTTAATCAAGCTAATAATACTCTTTATAGTGAGATGTATTATAGAACTATTATTGATAATAAACTTCAAGGTAATCAACTTACTAAAGAAGAAGCAGATGAACTTCGTAAAGAATATACTAACGAACGAGCTATTTCTTCTAAAGGTAGAGTTAATACTGGTTTTGATATTAATAAAGATAGAACTATTGGCGATATAGGTGGTGCTCGTGATGCTTATAGTAAAATTATTAATCTTATTAAGAATGATGCTAAAGGTGTTCAAATTATAAATAATAGTTATCTTTATAATCGTGTCAGTAAAGGATTTGGTAATTTCCAAACTATTCATGATATAATTGATGGTAATGAAGTTACTAAGAAAATTGCTCTTGCTAAAGAAACAAAAGTAATATTTGATTCTGAAGGTAAAGTAATTCCTTATCCAGTTAAAGTTGTTCAGATTATTCCTTCTACTAATGATAAAGAAAGTACATCTGTTGAATATAATTTTGATATGTTTACTGATATTAATCGTAGAGCACATGAAGGTGACGTTAATGCTTATCGTGAAGTTCAGTTTATGAATAATAATGGTTTTGAGAATGTTAGTACTGATTATACAAATATGTCTCCTAAACTTTATGAAGCTATTGATAGATTCACTAGTGCTACAGCTAAGAAACTTATCAGTGATGCTGACCAATTCTATAAAAAAGAAGATGGAACTTATGCTTCTATATTTGCTCCTGAAACTATAGAAATGATTCGTAATAATCCTAGCGAACAAAGACGTTTTCAAAAGTTACTTCTTGATACAGATAGTCTTATTAATAAATATGGTACTATATTTGATGTTGTAGTTGATGAAAATGAGAATCCTGAAGTAATTGATTTTATTAATCATATTAAGAAAACTATTGGAGATTTACGTAACAAACTTAATCTTAGTACTCTTAACGAAAGATTTGCTAGAGAAGTTGTTGCTAAATGGTCTAATGACCCTAATATTCAAAATGGTTTAATTGATATTTGCAATGGTTATCATGCTGTTACTTGGTGTGATGCTTGGATTGGAGATTTACAAGATAGTGGTAATAGTCTTATTCAAAATATTAGCAAACATATAGTTGATGATATTAATGCTAAAGATATACAAGCTGCTAGAGATGCTCGTAATTTTGAAAAAGCTATTAAAGCTCTCGGTCATATAAATTGGGATAAACTTGTTGATAAGAACGGTAAACTTATTAGAGATTATAATGACAAATTTGTTGAAGATTTAGATGCTCTTAGAAATAAAGTAAATGAAGCTCGTAAAGATGTCATTAATAATCCTATGGCTTATCTTAAAGCTAAGCATGAATATGATGCTTTTAAGATTGCTCATCTTAATCAAAGCTTTAAGGATGAGTATTATAAAGCTATGTATGATAATGATGACTATATGATTAATACTGCTCCTACTATTTTTGCTGAATATACAAAACTTAGAGAGCAAATTAGAAACATTAATCGTCTTCGTATTAATGGTGTTCTTAGTCCTGAAAATGAAGAAGAATATCGTAAACTTAGAAGAAGTATTAATCAACTTGAGTCTACAATAAACTTTGATGATGGTACTGAGAAACCTATTTATGATGAAACTAATCCTATTCCAGGTACTAAAGGTTTCGATGAAGAAGGTAAACCTATCATTATAAATCAAGCTAAATATGATGAAGCTGTATTAAACTCTCAAGGAGCTGCTGTAAAACTTAGTCAATATCTTGAACGTCAACGTGGTATTAATGAAGAATATAATGATACTCGGGTTAAAGATAGTTTTGAAGAAGAACTTGATAAGAGACTTGATATTATTAAGCGAACTGAAAAACGTGACGCTTTTGGTAATAAACAAGTTTCTGATGAAGTTCTTGCTAATGATGAGAAGTATCAAAGAGCTAAAGAATGGCTTGAGCAAAATGCTACTTGGCATGTAGACCCTAAAGTTAGTGATGAAATTGCTGTAGCTTATGGTATTCTTTCTAAAGGTAGAGCACAGAAGAATAATCAAATAACTTATAAGGCTAAACTTATCAAAATTAAACTTGCTAATGGTGAGAAAGTTTATGATAGTAAAGGTCGTATTCGTGGCGACATATTTACTGAAGAAGAACAAGAAGCTATAAGAAAAGATGAAGCTGGTCGTTATAATAATACTATTTATTCTGCTGGTAATGAGCAAATATTAATTAATAATGCTCCTGAACAAAAGCAAGCTCTTCCTGCTATAGTACAAAGAATGCTCACTTCTAATAGTAAAGAAGGTAAAGCTAATGTTGAGTATCTTAAATTAGTTAATGAAGTTAATGAAATTCTTCGTCCTTATTATGATACTACTAAGAAAGAAGTTAATACTATTACTGATAGACATCAAATTAGTGTTGAAGAACTTCATAAACTTGCTGATTTGTATGAGAAACTTCGTAATACAAAGAAGACTATAGTTAACGAAGATATACCTGGTAATGGTTCTGCTGTTGGTAATTTTATTCGTAAATTTATGCATACTGAATATAGTCCTAAGTTTGATATTGAATACGGTAAAGCTAAAACTATTGGTGGTGAATATCTTAAGGCTTGGGAAGATGCTAATATGGAATACGATTTTGAATATGACGAAAAAGGTCATATTGTTAAAGACTCAGATGGTAATTATGTATATGATAAATCAGTTCGTCTTCCTAATCGTTTTCTTTATGGTACTCTTACTCTTAAAGATGAGTTCTATACTGGTATGAAGAATCAAAAAGTAGCTAAAGATTTGCGTAAAGAATCAGAGATTAAAACTAAAGCTCTTGCTACTATTAATGAGTATCTTGAAACTACTACAACTCCTTATTATAGTGACGCTATGGCTAAAGCTAGAGCTAAAGGTAAAGAAGAGTTTGATAAATGGTTTACTCGTAACCACGTATGGAATGTTTATACTCATAAATTTGACCCAATAGGTATCTGGCAAAAGACTAGTATTAAACCTAATTATGCTAATGGTACTTGGGCTGCTAATTATAATCAGTTAGATATTGTTCCTAAAGAAGAATATCGTAATCCTGATTATAAAGAGAATACTACTCAAGCTGAGAACTTTAAGCGTGGTATAGACGATGAAAAGTATATTAACAATGTAACTCTTAGTGACACTGAAAAAAAAGCTAAGAAACTTATTGAAACAACATTAGATAAGATTGTTAGAGATAAAGCTAGTCGTCGTATTATTAGTCAAGGTTTTCTTCCTATTAGTGCAAAAGAAGCTGACCATGATATTAAATGGTTTGGTAAACAAATAGCTGAATTTGCTGGTTGGAATGCTAATATTAGTTCTGTTGGTAAGAATAGTCTTCATGCTGATATGAGTTATTCTACTGATAAAACTTCAGTACTTCCTATGATTGGTAGAGAATTTACTAATAAAAATAGTGAAGATATTGATAAAATTAAAGCTGCTGAACCAACGAGAGACCAATATACTACTGATGAAGAGTATAATAAAGCTATAGCTGAACATAAAGCTAGAATTGATGCTGCTGAAAAGAATAATAAAGCAATACATCAGTCTCTTGTTAATAGAGATTTTATTTCTAGTATTAGTCAGTTTATTAGACTTGCTGGTCATCAAAATGCTGTTCAAGATAATAAGTATCTCTTCTATTATGGTCAAAATATGATTAAAGCTACTCCTGTACTTGATGATAATATAGGTTTTAGTAATCTCAGAAAAGATATTAATAGAAGTACTAGCGATATTACTCGTTATGCTGAAAAAACTTATGATGAAAGACTTTATGATCAGTTTACTAATTGGGGAAATAGACTTATCTATGATAGATATAAACTTCCTAATAATAAACTTACTAAAGCTGCTAATATTGCACAAAGTCTTACTAGTGCTAAATTTATGATGCTTAATATTACTGGTGGTATTGGTAACGTTACTGTTGGTCGTAGTGGTATTTTTGCTGAACATATAGCTAAAGCTTACTTTAGTACTGCTGCTTGGAATAAAGCTAAAGCTATGTGGTATGGTTCTTCTTTGTCTTTCCTAAGAGGAATGACTAGAGAAGATAGTACTAGTCTCGCTGATGCTATTGTTAAGTTTATGAACGTAGTAGATTTCGATGAAGTACTTGGTAGACCTACTGGTAGCTTTAAAGCTAGTGATGCTATTAATCGTCTTAGAAACTTTATGTATTCTCCTAATGCTATGGGTGAACATCATATGCAGAATAGTGCTATGTTTGCTATGATGTTTGATAATAGAATTGTTCCTGTAGATGATTATAGAAATAAAGGTAGACTTCCTTATCAAGCTATGACTTGGTCTCAATATAAAGTTGCTTCTCACGAAGAAGCTATGAGACAACTTATTGCTGATACTCCTCTTGCTGCTCAATTTGAGAAATTTGTAAATGATGTAAAGTCTGACCCAAATCAACTTAAAGAATATGCTAGAGGAAGAAGAGATTTAGCTACTGAATTTAAGAATGTTTTCCTTAATAACAAACAAAGTAAAGAGTTTGTTGCTAAACGTAAAGAACTTGAAGTTAAAGCTAAGGAACAATTTGAAGCTAATCCTACTCTTATGGAACAGCTTGATTTAGTTGATGGTAAACTAGGTTTTAAAGATGGTTCTCTTATGGAACAACTTTTTAAGCAAAGTACTAACGGAGAAGTAAATGATGCTTATGCTCTTCTTGGAGAGTTCAAAGGTAAAGTTATTAGTGTTAATAAAGAGATACATGGTGTATATGATAGACTTGGTGCTGCTCAACTCGAAAAATATTGGTGGGGTAGTCTTGTTATGCAATATCATAAACATATATATCCAGGTATTCTTAAACATTGGAGAAGAAAAGGTTATTTCAATGAACAAACAGGTGATAATCGTGTAGGTTGTGGTCCTGCTCTTATGGATTTCCTTACAATGCCTATTCGTCAATATAACGAAAGACATAAACTCTTAGATGATAAACAACTTGAAGCACTTGAAGGTACTCAAAATCTTTTTGCTGCTTATGTAAACTTTGCTGAGAATATTAGAGTTAACTGGGAAGCACTACCTGAATATCAGAAAGCTTCTATTCGTAGAACAGCTGGTGATATATTTGGTGCTTTATCTTCTATTACGGTTGCTATTGGTACTAATATAGTTTGGGATGATAAGGATAAAGATAAAATGCTTCTTCCTAATCTTATGCTTTATAGTGCAGACCAACTTGCAACTGAAAGTATGATGTATAATCCAATATTCCTTCCAAACAATGCTAAACAGCTTTGGAGTTCTCCTATTGCAATGATGAATATGCCTAACGACATTATCAATAGTCTTAATCTTTTAGCAAATGCTATGTTTGATGACGAATTTGATTATAATTATACTACTGGTCGTTACAAAGGTGAGAATAAATTTAAAGTTAAACTTATGAGACAAGTTCCTATTTATAGAGCTTATAATAATCTTGCTACTCTTGATAAGAGTAATAGTTATTATCATTATGGTCAAAATATACTTGGATTTGTTCCTACATCATTTGATAAATAAACCGCCCCGTAAAGGTATTTGTTGGTAGCGTTATACTAATAAGAATTAAATAAAACCTTTATTTGTTGGAGATATTAATATTATTACTATCTTTGCAACAGATAAAGGTTTTCTTATATGTCATATAGATAAATTTTAGTTTCACTACTAAGTATATGCGGAAATTATTGCTCTATGGTGTAATGGTAGCACTACAGTTTTTGGTTCTGTCAGAGCAGGTTCGAGTCCTGCTGGAGTAACAGATTATATTATATGAATTGTTAGTTGTTTAGTTAGTAATCGGTTTATTTGGGGAATGCGTGAAATAAGAACTAGTGAGTTCTATTCTTTTTATTATTTTCAATTTGGCGATGTATAAAATGAATCTAATGTAGCAGTAGATAGTCGTGATGATTATCTACTGCTTTTTTTTGTGCTAAAGAAAATGTGTCATAATGTGTTGCTTCAAATAATTAAAAAAAAAAGAGTAACTCAACCTTACGGTCAAGCTACTCAAGTCAATGCTATAAATTGTGCGAATGATGTTACAGCCGCTGCTGTAACAGATAATAAATAAACTATTCTAAACATTTATGTATTATGAAATCTAGTAAGTATTTCATTTAATATTTTAATTTCTTCTGTAAGTGATTAAAATGTTTAGTCTGTATGATTAATCAAGTATGATGATTAAGTTGATTAGAAGCAAAATAAACTGGGTTGTGGGAGTTTCCCACGGCTGACATAGTTTAATCTCTTATGCCAGGAGACCGAAATAAGACGACTAAGTATAAATAGTTAATTAAAATAGACCCACTTTATTTTGCTTCTAATGAACTTTGATGTTACGGCTGAACAATTATTCAGGAGAAAAGATTTCATGCGATAGATGGGAATTTAAATTCCTCAAGAACGCAGCATCATTTGAAACTATCTACTGCCATATAATTAATTGGCTCAACTCAATTAAGAGGAGCTTTAATTATATTACCATTTGCATCAAGATAAATAACACTATCTGTATCATATCCATCATTAGTAGTATCAACATCTTGTATCTCGTAATAAGCATCATTAATTCCACAAGAATCTGTTGTATCTACAAGTCTTGCTTTAGGAGCATCCTTTTTACTATTATATGAACACGCTACAAGAATAACTGTTATAACACTTAATATAATAATAATATTTTGTCTATGTTTATTATAATTTTCGTTCATTTGAATTTCTATATAAAAACTCCTAGTACTTTCACAAGCACTAGGAGTAAGAACTTTAATTTAAAAACTATGAATAATTATCAACTATTTCAAATACAAATCTATGTATCTTTGAATACAATTTGTATGTGTACTACCAATAAACTTAAAAGTTACTTCATCATCTTTAAGAAATATTGTAGTAGGATAATCATAAGCTTTATACTTATGAATTAATCTTTTAGGAAGCTCTGTAAAATCTTTAATTTCAAGAGCTATTTCTTTAGATGATTTAGCAATAACAGTTTGAGTATTATTTATTGCTATAGAACAACCAAGACAATTCTTAGTCGTTATTATCAGGATTTTTCTTTTCATGTATCTCAGCTACTTTTTCATAATAAGAACCATCAGGAGTAAAATGAACTCCTTCATTATTAAGAATAGTTTCATAGTCCTTTGCTACATTCTTCAAATCTCTAAAAAGCAAAGCAATATTAGCAAAAGATACTTTACTAACTTTATCACTATTCTTAGCATTTTCAATAAACTTAGCTACATTGTTAACTGCGATAGCAGTATTAGCATGCTGCTTAATCATTTCTGATACCCACTTTTTCATATTCTTTATTATTTAAATTATTAATTATTTCTTTTCGGTAGAACCAAATCCACCATCACCTCTATCAGTTATACCAAGGTCTTCAAGATTCTTAACTGCTTCAAAACAAATTTGTCTATGATGAGGAATCTCAAGTTGACCAATAACATCACCAACTTCGATAGGCTTTGCATTAGTTATAATAGAACGGAATACAACAAAAAATTCTCCACGATAACTTTCATCGCCAGTACAAGGAGAATTAGGTATTACATAACCCATTTTAGTAATACGTGAATTAGGACGTAAAGTAAGTGAATCACGATATTCAGTAGCAACATGAATACCAGTTCCACATTTAACACGACCATCTGTTGTAATTTCAACACTAGTTGCAATTACATCACAACAAGCATCTGTAGCGTGTCCATAAGCATGACCGTCTTTATCGCCTTCACTCATATAATGAGCATACTCTGGAATTTGTGCTTTAACTTTAGGGTCAAGCCAAATCTTAACTGGAACAAAATCAATAGCTTTACGAAGAGCTTCTTTAAGTTCTTTTTCTGCTAATACTCTGTTCTCTGGAGTTTCTTTAAAAGCATTTGCATAATTAATCATTGCATCTGCAATACGATTACTTAATTGACTCATAATTTAATTATTTGATTATTATCTTTTATAATAGTATCTTTATGAAACAATGCAAAGATAAATATTATTACTAGTATAACAAAAAGTTTTACTAGTTTTAATAAAACTTAATCACTAATATCTTCTACGGGGCGGCTTTAGTTACTTCTAGTATTCTAGTACTAGTAGTTGCTCTATTCTCCCCGTAAAGGATGTATTAAAAGTTATATAACATCATTCCTAGCGAAGTTACCCAATCTTTAGCATCATCTTTATTATCAAATACTAATTCTTCAGGAACATTAGGAACACCTTTAGTTTCATCAATCATAATAGTGTAATTTACAACACTTTGATTATTATCAGCATAACTAGTAACTGCACTAATTGTACCAACAAAGAATTTACCACTAATATAACTAAAAGCTAGTACCTCATCACCAACTTTGTAATGAGGTACTTTAAATTCATTTTCTTTTCTACCAAAGTTAACTTGCATAAGCCATAACAGAATTAAGTGCTTTATTCATATTATTATTTGCACTACCCCATACTAGACTATTCATACGTTTCTCACCTTCAAGATTAGCAACGTTACAATAGAAACCAGTTACAGCATTATATGCTCCCCAAGCTGTACCACAAATATCTTTCTGACCAATACCATCATTATAATAATCCATCATATTATAAAGTTGATTAGCTTTACGAGAAGATATTTCAACAGCTTCAAGAAGCCTATAATCACGAGCAACAAGTCGAGCATAACCTCTATTAGGGTCATACTGATTAATTCGTTCAATTTCAGCAGGAGTAAGTTGTAATTCACAAAGATACTTATAAACTTCTTCATCGCTCATCTTAATAGTAGTAAGATGACGATAAAGTTCTTGAGCATCTAAAGCGTGTGAACAAGCAACTTTAAGTACTTGAGCACCAAGTTCAAGCTTCTCTTTTACAGACTTAGTATGTCTAAGTCTAATATGACAAGAAGCTTTATCCAAAGCACCATTAAGCATATTAGTACAAATAACACGAACAGGAGTAATCATAATATCTACAGATGAACCACCATCGTGTCCATTACTAAACACAAGATAGTTATCTATAACATCGTCTTTACTTACAGAAGTTTGTACTGGAAGTTTAGCACTAACATATACTTTTTCTCCCATATTAAGACAAGCAGCTTTATCCCAAATTGCTTTACCTTCACCAATAGCATTATTAAAGAAATTAAAAGCATCCATATTTTGAACAACTTCATATTTATCTTTAACTATACCTAAAGGATAATTGCAGTCTGTACGATATGTAGCATAAGCATTAGCACACTCACGATAAATATTACCATCGTGTACAAAAGCATCTTCTCCCAACTCATTATTACTACCTATTCTAAAAGGCATTTTACCTACAAGTTCACACTTTTGAACAGACCAATCAAGACCTGCTTTCTTCATTACATCTTGTGCAGTTGCACAATCAGATACATCTTTACCAATAGCCCAAGGAAGACCACCACGATTAAATTTACTCATAACTCAGCGTTATTAAATTATTAAACATTAAAATTAAAAATTATATAAAGTTACAGATTTATCATCAGCTTGAATATCTTCTATGTCATTTTCACCAGGAAATTCAAGAATAGATATAGTAACAGATATATCACCATATATATCAAAAGCATCATTTAGCTTTTTTACTACTTCACTAATTTTCATTATTCAACAGTTAAACCGTATTCTTCTTTATATCTATTAAATGTTTTTAGAACAACAGAAATAGGAATTTGTTCATCTTCAGGAAGAGAAGCATTTCTTTTCGCTACTCTAATAATACACTCAGCAAGAGGAGTATTAAATAATTTATATGTAATATTAGTTTTACTATCAACATTAAGAAGTAATTCTTTTACATGTTCAAGAGTTTTAGGATTAAGGTTCATATCATCAATTACAACCTCAAATCCTTTAGCTATTGCACAAGCAATAGCTTTATCCTCAAGTTCATTACATAATTCTTCTCTTTCGAGAACCCAATATTTACCAAACATTTTACGAATAGAATCACGATTAACTCTAACTCGTTTAGTTGGTTCTTTAGTAACATAATCTAAAGCCCAGGTAGATTTACCTGAGCCTTGAATACCTTGACAAATAATTACTTTACTCATAATATTAATTATTCTTTTGAATTTTCTTCTTCTGATTTATATTCAGGATTTAAATCCTTAATATTCCATGTATCACGTAATACATTTGAAACAAGAACTTCTACACTAACTATGTGTTTCTTTAGTTCTTCTCCATTATATTTAAGATATGAAGCACTACTTGTAGCATAAGATAAATCTTCTGCTAAAATATTGATATTAAGAAATGTATTAGCTTTTACTTTAATATCTGTTTTAATTAAATATACATTGTGCATAATATTACTATTTATTTTAATAAGACTTTATATTTATACAACCTAGCGTAGAATCATAATCTACGCTAGTTGCATATAAATCATCAATCATAACTTGACAGTCTCCATTAGTTTCTTGAAGACTATTAAGCTTTTTGATTAATTCTGAAGCTCTCATATTACTTAATAGTTAAATTATCATTTTCAACAACTTTAGCAATATTAGAAGTACAACCTTCATCTGTAAGTTTAACTTTCATAGCTTTCTTATCAACAGAAGGTTTGAAATCCCAACCATCTCTAGTAACATCACCCATATTAGCAAGAAGCATATAACCATCTCCATAAAGAAGTTTAGCCATAGTAACAGGAATAGTTACATTTACAATAATGTCATCCATATCTTCAACTTCAACTTCAGAATTAGTAATATCACCGTCAATTTGAGCAATATGAATTGCAGCGTCAAGAAGAGCTTGACTATCAATACTACTAGATTGATGAAGAGTATTAGTATAAATACCGTTAACTACAGTAGTTTTAAGAACATCAACAAGATTTTCAATTTTCTTATCTTCAAGTTCTACAACTTTAGATGTTCTTATACTTACTTTACCAGTACCCCAATCAATCCATTTCTTACCATTATTATCTTCTTTACCATACTTTTTAATAGCAAATAAAACAAGATTGGTAAGACCTTTAATTGTATTCTCTTTAGACTTCTTGAGTTTAGCAAGTCTATCACTTTCAGATTTAATAGCAAGAATATCAGCTTTAAGCTTATTAATAAAGTTAGTAATACTTCTAACTTTATTAATCATTTCTTGACCATTAATTTCAAGCTTTTCTTCTATCTCTGGAGTAATTTCACCACCTGCTTCTTCAATCGCATCATAAAGAGTATAAAGTTCTTTATTAATATCAAAAATACTTTTTGCCATATTATTTAACCGTTAAATTTATATCTACATTGTGAGAACTAGCATCATTACTAGAATAATTACGACCAACTGTAACACGAAGTTCAACTTCAGGATTAGCTAATTCAAAGTCACTAATTAATTGAAGAATATTCTTCTTTAAATTCTCACCACGTTCTTTTACTTCTTTAATAGTCTTTATAACAGGAGTTTTTTCCATAATCTTATAAGTTTAAATGAGTTTCTACATTATTTACTACACACAAAGGACATTCATCAGTTAACATAAATGTAGTTTCAGCAGAACAATAGCCATTTGCTTCAAGCCAATCTACAGCTTTTTCATTATCATCAGCAGCAGTTTCGTTTTCTGCGAAATCTTCAGTTACATCAGCAACTTCAATTTGTCCCATATTATAATTTAAAATACTTATCCACATGTTACAGCATTAATTAAATTATCAACTTTATCGGCAAGCTCTTTAGCCATAGGATGAGGAGCTCCACTAACACCATTAGAACGTAAATCAATATAATGATTCCAATCGTCATCAAAAGCAGTATGAACTACTTGAGTTTTAGTATTAAGAGGAAGAATTTCTCTAGCTTGTTGAGCAGTCCAACCAAGTTCACGAGTTTTACGATAAACTAAATCACAAATTTGAAGACCATAAAAGAACCAATCTATAGCATTCCAATTATCTGTATATTGTTCTTCGATACATTCATCATTGAATATTTCATTATCATTAAAGAATCCTTCAGTATAATCATGACCTTCATCTTCAGGGTCAATATTTGGAATCCAAGGAAGTTTAGCAACAGTTATTCCATTACCAAATTTACCTTTATCGTAAGCACAATAACGAGTAGATTCTTCTACGATACTATTAACTCTATGACGATTAAGTTCACGACTAGCACCAATATCTGTTATAAAACAAATAGTAGGTCTTGGAATATAATAAGGACAATTAGGACTTTCATCTATAAAATCAAGAGTATCAACAGCATAATTTTCTATTATTACTCTAAGATTTGTAGTGACATAAATATAACCATTATTGTTTTTACTTCTACTATATTTGTTATGTGAATATACATTTACACATCTATCAAAAGCACTAGGTATGAAAGTAGGAAATTTAAGATGAACTGTTGCGTGTTCACAACAACTTAAATGAAGACTTGTTAAATCTACATCACCATAAGCATTTTGAGCAAGTATTCGTTCAAATCTGTTGTTAACGTTTATCTTACTAAAACCAAGAAAATCATTTCCTTTAAAAATAGTTCTAACAAGAAAATCATAAGCATTTTCATCTTTATTTTTAGGAGTACTTTGATAACAAACACGAGCACATCTAGCTATGTGTTTAAAAATACTCTCTAAATCGTAACCTTCTTGTTTCCAAAATTCAACACTAGGATTTACAACTTTAATCATATTATTTACTTTTTACGTTTAACAAAATCTTTTCCATTCTCATAATCTTCAGAAGTCATAGCAATTACATTTTCTTTATGTTCGCTAGTAACAGGAATTTCTTTATTATCAGCAGATAAATTATATACATATCCGTCTTTGTCTTTACAAAGATTTTCAAAACCGTAAGCAGCTATAATCTCATTAGTTACAATTTGTTTACTACTTTCTTCAACAAGAATAAGTTTATCTGTTTTAACAAGAGTAGAAATATCAATGAAAGATTTCTCTACACCCCCCGTAAGAGGTATGGTAGGTTCATATCCATAACTACTAGCTTGCCAAGCTAATAACATATTACAATAATTACCTAAATCTTGAATAGTATCAAACATAGTTTCATCTTCAACATTAGGTTTATTATAACCATTGAAATCATCTTCAATAAAATGAATCAAACGATTAAGTTTATCATACATTCTAGCTAGACCATATTTATAGCCTAGTTTATTACAACCTTTGTTAAAAGCATTACCGTAATCGGCATTCTTTTTAGCCATAAGATTAAGCATCTTATTTTGCTGGTCACGTAATGCAACAACTTCAGGGGTTACAAGATACTCTGGAACTACTCCATTAAGAGTAGCTTTCCAATACTTTAAATCACTTTCTGTCATAATTAATTAATTTATACTTATAAGTTTATTTTCTATACACCAATTATAAGCTATTTTAATAACTTTTTCTGGAGTATTATCTTCAAAATCTTTAATGGTACAAAACTCATCATCAACCCACATTACAACATATTCATTATCATCTTCATGAACTAATATTGGTTTTGCACCATTTTTATCAACAACAAAATTATCTGCTTTATCTATTATATTAATAGAAGGAAGCAAAGTAAACATTAGCATTGCTTCTGCTAATTCATTAACGTTAATTACAGGCATATTTGTTATTATTTATATTTTACTTTACATTTTGTAGCTTCAATTTCTCTAATAGAATTGTCACTAATTAAACGAACAATATAAATAGTTTTACCTTTACTAAAAAATCCTGGCTGTTCATGTCTAACATCAATTACTTCTCCAGTACAAGTATTAGTAAAATTCTTTATAGAACATTCAGCTTCATAAATATCTACTGCAACTTTATTTCCATTAGCTTCTATTTCTTTCCATTCTACTATCATAGTTATCGTATTAAATTAAATATCTAATGTTCCTACAGCTTCAATAGTTCTTCCACTAGGTAAATGAATCAGATGATTCTCCATACATTCAGCAGTAGTTCTATCAAGAGGAAAACTAAGTTTATCTTGCAGATTATAACATCTAGCAAAATCTTTAATATCATCAAACCACAATATGTGACAACCTATACAGAACTTCCATTCTTTATAGCCTAATTTCTCAGGTGCATCACAATAACATCTAATAACATCAGCAAATTTATCTTCATAAGAAATACTTGAAACACAAAATGAGCCGATTCTAAATTCATCACGTTTAAACTTAAACATAGTTTTACCACTAAGAATATAATCAGTATAAAGACGATTAAATACATTAATAGCAGTTTCAAGAGGAACTAAAGCACCACGACTAGTTTCAACCCAATTAGGTTTACCTGGTTTAAGTCTAAGTTGAGTATTAGGAAAATTATCACTATATTCAGTACGTTCTACTGCTTTAATAGTTCTAGTACTATGGTCTGCATAATAATCAATCCATTTTACAACTTTATTTCTATTACCATTTCTCCAATCAGAAACAGTATTACATTTTACATCTTCAGCATTTTTACGATTTAGTTCTGCTTGTTTTTGAAATTTCTTAATTTTAGCTTCAAAAGCTTCTTCTTCAACTTTATCTTTAGCTTCTACTTCTGCAATATATTCATCAGACCATTTCTTATTAAGTTCTTTCCAACTAGTACCTTTATGAAGACAGAACTTTGTATAGAATCTACATTTTCTAATATATTCTTTTTCTTCATCATTAAATATACTATCATTAAGAATTGTATTAACAGAAGGAAAAGGAATTTTACCATAATCGTGATAATAAGGTTTATCACATAATGGCTTACACTTAGGAATAAATTTATATTTAGCTATAAGTTTATTAATTTCTTTAAGTAAATCATTTCTACCGCTAGCACTATAACTATAAGTACTAATTTGTTTACTTACAGTATTAAGAACTTTAAATTCATCTCTAAATGTATTAAGATACCTAGTAATAAGAAATTTCATATACATATTAATAAGTATCTTTTTATTCTTTGGATTAGTTATATCATAAACAGGAATACTTTCATCTGTTTTATAAATAGTATAACCTTCTGGAAGTCCTTTTTCTATGCTCCAAAAATATTCATTAGTTTGTCTAATTACAGCAATCTTCCTTTCACGGTCAATAACTGCCATACAAGTATCTTTAAGTCCATCACACCAAGCTTCTCTATCCCAATTATCTCTAATATAATCAGGAGTAAGTTTTTTGCCTAGACCTTTTCCTCTATGAAAGAAATAACCATAACCAAAACAATAGCAATGATATTTGCTATCATACCAACCAGGTTCATCACGATGAATACCTTCATGAATACCTGCATCTTTAGTAAACACGGATTTAACTCTTTTCTTAGGTTCAGCACCTACTTTACTTTTAATCATAACTTTATATTTAATTGTTTTACGATAAGTATAAATATACTTTATTCTAAATTACGTGATTGCGAATAGCATAATAAAGAAATATTAAAGCTCCTATTACTACATAAGGTGCAATAATTATTAAACAACCAAACCAACCACTATTATAATCTTCATTAGTCATACTATTAAGTTATTTAATATTTTAATTTTGTTTCTAACGAATTGAATTTAGTTATATGAATAACTAATAAGTAAGCATAGTAAAGCCGCTCACGTTTGAAATAAAGTGGAAATCAACCACATCTTCTACGGGGCGGCTCTAGCAATTTAATGTTATATGTTCAACTGATACACTTCACCATCAGGTTGAGCATCAACAAGTTTAACTTCAACATTAGTATCTACAGTCATAGAATTAAGAATAGAATCTTCAATAACTTCTTTAGGAACAGAAACTTTTAATCTACCATAATTATCTTTATTAGGTATACCAAATTTACCATCAGTATTATTCATACTAACAGCTAGAAAATAATCATTTCGTTTGTATGTTTCGTTCCATCGTTTAACAAACTTGTAGAACATTCTAAACTTTATTTCTCTACTACATAGTCTTCTAAACTTTGGTAAATACCAAGTCTTATGTTTATCTAATTCTTCTTTTACATTATCATAAGCGTTTAAATTCATAACTTAATCGATTATATCAACAGCTTTTGCATGGAATGGTACATTAAGCCTACCACTCCTTTCTCGAAACTCTACAGAAGCATATTTGCCAATATACTTTTCTTTATTTTTTAATATATACTCTTGTCTTGAATGGTCAAAGTTAAGAGTGCATTCAAACAGTTCATCATTAATGTCATTTCTAAGAACAAGTTTACAAAGTGTAGTTCTAATTCCTTCAGGAACAACATCAACAATTTTAAACTTAGCATCATCAACTCGCTTATATTTAAGCATAGCTAAATTTCTAGCACCAAATTGATAAGCAGAACTAATATCACGAACTATAAGACCTTCAAAACCAAGACTTATAAATTTATCTCTAAATCTTGTAGCATCATCAATATCACTAACAACTACATCTGGCAATAATATAAGTTTACTCTTATTATTAAGATGTTGGTCATAAGTATCAAATGTATAACATATTCTATCTATATTCTCAGTTCTAAACTTACGTCTAGCTTCATAAGACATATTATCAATAGCTATATCATAACACCAATACTGAAGTTGATAATGTTGAGGAAGCTTTTCATTCTTAACAAAACTATTAATATCATTTACTTTATAGCCAGGAAGATAAAGTTCACCATCAAGACAAGCTCCTTCTTCAAGCATAGCATCAAGTAAATCATCTTTGATTTCTGGTTTTATAACTTCATCCATCCAAGAAAGTTTAGGAGTCCAATCAGTTCCTTCTCTAGAACGATAAGTAAGTCTAATAGGATTAAATAAATCATCTACTTTAACAGCTCCAATAATACATCTAACTCCATTAATCTTATACTGACCTAAATACCTTCGTTTATCAAATGGTTTATTGTCCTTCAATACTTTTGCAAGCATTGGAAGAGTAAAACCATCATCAGTAGTATTATTCTTTGGAAGATAAGTATAAAGATAATTAACTAAAGCTATATCATCTTTAATCTCAATAGGACCACTATCTTTAAGTTCAGAAAGTTCTTTATAACCTTCTTTACGTTTAGCTTTAATACGAGACTCTATTTCATTAGCTTTAACTAACTTACCGTTAATAATTTCTTCGTGAATATGTCCACAAACAGCTCCATAAGAAACTTTATAACCATCATCAGCTTTTTCTATTTGCCATACGATAGGGTCTCCTTTTGCATTTCTTTTATATAGTATCATAAGTTAATTTTTAATTTACTAATAAGTTTAGCTCTAGCTTGAGCATTTAACTGAGCAGCAGTAGGAGCTTTTTCTTTCTTAGGTTTTTCAAAACCTTCAAGAGTTCCTTCTTTAGCTTTCTTTCTAGTAGTACGAGTAGTCTTCTTTACACCTTTCTTCTTATCATATACGATAGGAGGATTATCTTTTTCATATTTAAGATTACGTTTATGTAAAGCTACAAGTTTAGAAATATATTCGTCTCTTTTATTTTCATCAATCCAGCCTTGTTCAAGAGCATAATCGATTCCATATAGAGTACGACCAACTTCATATTGATAAGGGGTACCAATAGTTTGCATTATTCTCATATCATTAACAATACGAGAACAATCAAGACGAACACAAGCTTTAGTTACAAATTCATCAGCACCAAAAGTACTAATATCTTTTATAGCCATAGCTTTAACTTGTTCATCTATATTCATAATATAAGCTTTTGGAAATCTTACCATTGTTTTGCTATTAATCTAAATATAACAACTTTATTTGGTTTACCTAGACGACCGTGAGCATATTGAGCCATAGCACCAATATCATTTGTTTCTCTAGTTTGATACATTTTTGTAGGAGTTTTACAAGTATGAGTATCATAATCATAGTTAAGAGGAATATGAACAATATCATTAAAAGGTATTAGTTCATTTAAAGCTTCATAATCTTCACTATCTTCATGAAAATCTACTTCACCATACGAAAATATATTATCTTTATCTAGGTCAAAAGTAATACCACCTCTAGATATAGAAATAGCTTTACCTTTATCAAGTAAAGCTTCTTCTTTATCATCAATCCAAGTCATAAGAATACGAGTTTGTGATTTAATTCTATCACCAACTTTCTCAGTATGGCAAATCACAGTCTGATAATCTTTTGAAATAGGCATCGGTATCACTCTCATCTTTTCTGTATCGGATTTCAACATATCTAATAGTTTCTTTAATAAAAGTATCTATTTCATCATTATTGAATTTATCGTGTAAATCAGCAAAATCTTTACACTCATAATTCTCAAGTCCAAATTCTCCACGAGTAATAAAAAGATAAGGAATACCATAAGTTTCCAAAAGATAATCAGCACCATCACGTCCAGTCCTATCAAAATCTAGAAGACTGACAATCATACCTTTATCATTAAGTCTTTTTTTAAGCCAACTATATTCATTAGCTTTAAGTCTATAATTTTCACTAGGAAGATTAATAACTCCAATACGTAGAGTTTTTCCATCCGCCCCGTAGAAGATATGTTTGCTTAAATGACTACCTAAACTTAATCTATCTTTACTAGATTTAGTTATTATAATATAATCATAATCTTCTCTTTCAAGATTAGGAAGTCCTTCAAGTACATTACAATTTGTTACAAATTTTAATTCCTTAGTTCTATCACGTAATGGAAAATATAGTTTAATAAGATATACTCCAGCTTTATTTCGACCAAGCATATAAGCATAACAAGGGTCTTGTTTAGCATCTTTATATTTAGGAGTAGGATTAGTTACTCTATCAATATAATATTGTTCAACTGGAATAACAAAATGAGTATTAAGATAATTCAAATCTACATTTAATTTAGCCCATATAGCTTTATCTTGACGATTCCAACTACGAGGAACAATTTCAATAATAGCTTTTTTATTACGAGCTTTAACGAGAGCATTCTTTATAGATTCATCTACATCGTAATCATTAATATGATTATCAATTTCATACGAAAATGTTCTATAAATATGACTTAGTACAAAATAAAAGTCTTGTTTATTATTTGTACTAATAGGTCTTTCATATACAATACTTAGTACGTAAGCTACTACACCATATACATCATCAAAGAAACCAGCACCACCAAAATCACGAACTTTAAGTCTTCCTTTAGCGTTGTATGCAATACCCATACTACCATCAGTATCATCATCACGAAAAACAGAAGTAATAAGATGATTATGTTCAACACAATCTCTAACTACTTCTAATGGTATATCTAAGTATTTACTTACAATTTCTTCTTGACTTACTCTAGATTCTATAAAAGCTTTCGTAAGTTTACTTGTATTAGCATTACGTTTCATAGTTACAAACAAATTGGGGTAACAATAGTATTATTACCATTGTTACCCCTTAGAACATTAAACCTTAGTTGAGAATAAATAGGCGGAAATACCTTTATTTAGAAAGGTAAATCATCTGTTGCTGTAGGGTCAAATGCCGCACCAGCAGCAGGAGCACCAGCAGCAAATTCACCACCCATTGGAGGTACTACAGCTCCACCAGGCATACCAGGAATACCAGGAACACCAACAGTAGGAGTCTTATTAGTCTGCTTAGGAGTAATACTCTCTCTAACCTTATCGATAGAAAGAATAACTGGAGGAAGAATCTTTCCTTCCTTCATCTTAACAAGCTCGATAGCACCAGAACCAACAAATGAAGTAAACTGCAAATCTTTACTACGGTCAACATCTACCCAATCACCCTTACGATTACGAGTAGCACGAAGCAACTTAATCCAACAAGGAATAGGCTTACCATTAGCATCCTTAAAACAAGGCTTAGGAGTAGCACCATCAGCAAGATTGAATTGTCCATTAAGCATAGCAGCAACATTATCAAAGATGTGACGATAACCATTAAGAACATCCTGAGCATCTACTGCATTATACTCAATATTACCATTCTCATCTTCAGTGTAATCTTCAAATGTAAGAGTAAGAGCATCTTCCTCTTCAACAGTAAGTTCACGACCTTTAAGATAGAATACATCAAGAAGATGTTTTGTCCAATTAAGAACAGCATCTACCTGCCAAGCATTCTTACCTCCAGGAATAGTATCAACATTACTCTCTACTGGGAAGAAAGTCTTAGTAACATAACGACGCTCCTTAACATTATCGTGATTACTAGCGAAAGTTACTACAAGACGAGGCATTTTAAGACCAGCAAAAGAATTACCTTCTGCATTCTGAGACCACTCTACACTTACAGAATCAAGATGAGCCATAAACAAACCATTAGCTGGGCTAGCATCTTTCTCGTGAAATTTAAGACGAGCAGCAGCTACTGTGTTATTACTAATACCTCTACGATTCTTCTTTGCAGTACCATTTGCAACTGCTACTGCTTCCTTTGTTACATCTGTCATAACTTAATTAAGTTTTAAATGATTATATTATTTGATTAAAAAAGGGAACTGATTTTCTCAGTTCCCTATAAATAAAAACTAATGAATATCTAATGAATGAACTAATTACTCAGCAGCCTCAGCATCCTTATTAGCAGCTACACGACTAGGCTTCTCATCAGTGTACTCACCAAGAGGATAATAGATAACATCAACAATCTTATGACCATCGTTGAACTTACCTGTCTCACCAGCCTTAACATCAACAGAGAATACACGCTTCAAAGCAGTCTTATCCTCCATATCAGCTTTAAGCTGCTCCCAGTTATTTGTATCAGAGAAACTAAGCTTCAAACCAGTACCAACTGCATTACCATTAGCAGCAAGCTTACAACCACTAAATGCCTGAGTCTGTGGATTCTGCATCTCATCTACAGTATAATGCTCCTTAATCTCATCATCTGTAGCATCCTCATTAAGATTATAAGTAGCAATAAGCTGAGCACGATTAGCAGCAATGATAGAATCAATGTTCTCATCATAGAGCTTCTTCTTCTCCTCCTTAGTAAGACGAACAGATACAGTAGCTTCTGTACCATCCTTCTTAAACATAGGAACACCCTTAGCAATATACCAAACAGTAAGAGACTTAACACAAGCTTCTACACCCTCAGCAGTATCAAGGTCGAAACCATTCTCCTTAGCATAATTGAGAACATCTTCATTCTCCTTAGCCATTACAATAGATTCAACATCAGCGATGTTATTAGCAAACATAATATTATCACCAGGCTGCAAACCAAGAGCCTTAGATACAGAACCTGTGATAGCAAAACCACCCTTAGTAGTAGCAACAATAAGCTGAGGGTCAGCATTAACTACACTACTCTTAACACCACTTGCAACTGCTGAAATACCGAATGATAAACCGTTAATCTTCATAATTTTAAATATTTAAATTGTTAATAAAATAATTATATAGTATAATACTATTTAAACTCTAATTTGTTCCTTATTCTGGAGAAACTTCAGCATTAGAAATTTCTTCAACGTTTACAAAGTCTTCATCATCAGGAACTGAATTGGCAAAGACTTCGGATAATTCATCGTCTGACATAACACCCATAAGAATATCACTAGCTATATCGCGAGCACCATACATAAAAGCACGATGTCCAATCATAATACGAGTATATTTCTTAAAAGTATCTTTAGTAAATAAGTCAGCCGTATTAGCTTCTGTATAAGAGAAATGACCAGTAGCATGAGTTTCAACTATTTTGCCATATATTCTCTTAAACCTAGTAAATTCATATTCAGTAACATAATCTGTAGGAGTAGCCTGAGTTCTAATAACAGGAAACTTACCTTCTTGAGCTACTTTCATAGCTTGTGGTAGATTAATGCACTTAATACATTTTTCATTAAGTTGAAATTCATTGTATATTCTACCTTTTAAATCCTTATAATATTTAAGAGGATAAACACCAATAAATTCATCATCTGTTTTACTTTCAGCTTCTGCTTTGGTACGACATTTAATACAATACTGTGGAAGTAGTGTTTCATCATAAACATTATTGCCATCAGTATACTTATACTGAGGTACATAATCTTTAGTAGTTTTCCAGACTATACCTGCCCTTGACAACAACGCCTTGACGATATGAACATCAACACCAGTTTTACCATTAATTACATGGATATGTTCTATACAAGTACTAAAAGGTAATCTTAAATCTTGTGCTCTCATAAGAACAGCAAGACCTTCATTCACACTTTTAACACCACCTTTTTCTGTGGCTATAATCTTCTTTAGAAATACTTCTGCACTAGCAAGTTGTTTTTCATCAAGAAGATTTAGTATATGAACTCCAGTGTTAAAGTCATTTTGTCTAACAGCCAAACTACGACTGCTACCATTTTCATCTTTAGTATCATTCATTATTTCAAAGAGCTTATTAATTCGTTTTTGATTTCTGCTGCAAAGATAAGAACTTTTTCTTAATCAACAATACAATAATCATTATTATTATCAACTTTAACATTTCTATCAAAATCGTTAATAATTGTATGATTGATTGGAATAGCCCTATCTTCTAATTTTTTCTCCTCTAACGTGCCTTTATAGAATAAGGTGTATAATAATACCTCATTGGCAAAATGAACCTTAGAGAGCCTATAGAAATAGCTTTCAACGGCATCGCATAACGGAGAAGTGATTATAACCAAATCAATATCAACATCTAAAGACTTGTCAGGTGAAGCACCACAAGAAATTACATTTATCTTATGAGTATTCATAAGCTTTTGTGCAAGTTTCTTTTGAGCAATAACACCTAGAAGTCTAGGTTGACCTTTCTTTGGACCACTCTTTATAAGAATAGGATTTCCATAATCATCTACAGCAGGAACATTATCTACTTTATCGTGACAATTAGCACAAATCCTTTTACCAGTTTTATCATTAAGATAATCAGTAACAAGATTAGCAAATTCACCATACTTGTTTATAATGAGTATATTCTTGTCTAAATTGCTATTGACTATTTCTAAGATATTGTTAAGTTTATCTTTAGAACTAGCAAGTTTAGTACTACGTTCTCTAACAATATTATAAATACTATCAGCACGTTCTTTAATAGCAGCAGGACTATAAAGTCTATCTATGTCTCTATTAAATTCTGAAGACATATCTAGATGATTATCCCAACCATTAGTACGAGCTATAGCATCACATACCATCATACTAGAACAATTAGTAGCACTATTTCCCAATCTAGCATACTTGATATTATCAAAGTCACCAAATATAGCTAGAGCAGTAGAAATTTCCCTATTATAATAGTTCATTTCTTTATCTAACTCACTATCAGGTTCTATAGTTAATCCAACCAAATACTCTTTTACGGGGCGGTTAGACCTAACTTCATCAATAACATTTTGACTAAAATTACCAACACTAGGAGCAACAGTATAGAAATCATCCATAGTTTTATTATCTAGTTTTCTAGTAAGAATAACTAGATTAAATTTAGACTTTTCTATCATACCCATATATGCAAAATGAAATATATCAGGATTATAAACTATAGTCAATAAAGGACTATATTCGTTAATATGTTCAGCAACATATTGACTAGTTAAAATCTTAAGATTTCCATTACATATTAGATTGCGAAAAGAATTATTCCATACTTTATTGTTCAAAGTAGTTAGATAATTTTCAATACTACTTCTATCTGCAAAGTCTTTCACAATAATAATAACATTAGTCGTAGGAGACTTATTATAAAGTTGTGGAAGAATATAAAGCAGAGGTCTTAGAGCATCAAAAGGAGCAGGTATTATAAAAGTACCTTTTCCTTTATTTAATCTCCAAGCTTCAACAGCATTTAAATAAACTTGTTCTTCTGTCATTGTTCTTCTTCATTGTCAAACAAACTATTATACAATCCAAAGTTCTTTTTTAATAGAACTTTTCCACTAAGAGTTTTATTCTTTGCATTACCTTTCTGATTAGGACTTATTCCAAGCTTAATAGGATTTATAATCTTATAAGCTTCTTCATAATAATAAGCATAATCTATATTACGCTCACTAATATCTTTATCATCAAGTAAATTAAGAATTTGTACTGGTTTTCCACTAGCTAAAACACTACGTTTACCAGTAAGTTTATGTTCTTTCATAATCACAACTCCTCTAGTAGATACATAGAAACGAACGTGAGGTTGACTACGAACTTCAATACGTTTTCCATTTACTACTTTTTCATAAACAACTTCAAACTGTTTACCAACATTTTGAGTTTTACAAAAATCAAGAATATCTTTATGATTACGAAGAGTATCCATAACAGATGTACCATGAGCAAAATACTCAAATACAGCAGTAGCTACAATAGGCATATCATAACCTTTCTTAAGGTCTTTAATATACTGCTTTGGGTCAAGAGCACCTTTATACTCAAGTTTATCGTTACTTTGAATATCAAAATAGTTATTCACATTAAGACTAACAAGCATCTTATAATGTTCATCATCAGCAGACATTCTATTAGTCTCATTCCATTCCTTACAAATTTGATTATAAACATTAATTTTATCATAAGGAAGTTTTATAACGATACCATCTGTATTAGCACTAACAACATGTATTCCAGCAAGTTCAAGAGATTCACAAAGAGTCATTGTCATTAGCTGACCATTAATAGTAACTCTCATTTGTGCAAGTCTATCATAAAGCCAATAATTTTCATAACCATATTTACCATAAATAGCATTGATTACAATCTTTAATGCTTCAGCTGCTAGACTATTATGTACACCAGGAACTACAAAACCATCTTCATCCTTAGTATGTTTACACTTAACACGCGTTTGTTTAAAGTAATCTACCATGTTTACAAACACCTTAGTATTAAGATGTTCAGGTACTACTTCATAACTAATCATTATACTTGGATAGTAGGATGTGTAATCGTGATGAACATAAACATATTTATCAGTACTTTTAAGTACTACAGGCTTATCTTGAGTATGAATACCACCAGTTGCTAGAGTATATGTTGTGCCATAAAAATCTATTTCACGTACAAAACTATCTTTATTAGTTCTATATATCACAACTTTCTTCATTTCTTCAAGTAAATCTTGAAGTTGTTTAGTCTTAAACTTAATATGAGGAAATATAATACGTTTAAAAGCTAAAGCAGTTCGTTGAGTACGAAGATTTTTAAAAGCATCTTCTTTAAGTCCACTACGTTCAGAATAGAACTTATTAAGAAGTTTATCAGCAATATTACTTCTAGCACTACATAGGAGATTAAGTTTAAAAGCGTGACCAAGACTATATCTAAGCTTAATCTCATCAGGTTTTTGTCTAGCTATCTCACAAACAAGAAATACATCATTCTTATTATAATGAAGCATAGGTTTAACATACTTAGGAAGAAGATACCTATTAAAATCAGCAGTAATTAAATGATTTAATTGTTCATTAGTCATACCTTTATAGCCATCTCTACTTCTATATATATCACCTTCTTCATCATCTATTGGAGGTAGCTTAAAATCAAGAAGATTATACCATTTAAGATTAATACTAACTTGTTTCAAACTTTTACCATATTTTCTACGTTCACCAGTATCTTTATCTACATTTACTCCAGCAGAATTAAGAGCATAAACTTTAAATAAATCAACAGTTACATAAGATAATCTATACTTACGAATAACATTAAGCAAAGGGTCATTCCATAAAGCATCTTTATTGTCTTGTAGAGATATTAGTTTATCATTCACTTCTTTAAGAAATGAACAAAGTTGTTTACTAGTATCAAAACGATTCCAATACATAAGGAAAGCTCTAGTCATCATATCATCATAAGCTTGATTGTTATAGCCAAATAAATCATACCTATCAACAGTACCATCATCTTTAGTTATAGGACGCATCTTTTCAAAGAAGTCTATCAACTGTAACATTTGAGAATCATCTGTATCACTAATATAAAATATCCAACTCTTTACACTATCAAGTCTAGATTTAATTTCTTCAACTGTTAAAGTATCAGTTAAAGCACCTTTACAATCTGCAAATTTATCAAGATAATCTCTAACATCTACAAAAGTAAACGAAATCATATTTTCAAATACTTCTAAATCTACAGCTAAACTATGAATCATTTAATATATTAACTATTTCCATTCCATTATAATTATTATCTTTATTAGCAGTAAGCCATTTAACTAGACGATTACGAAATTCATCGTATTTATTATCATCTATAAACTTTATAAAAGGAGAGTAATTTGTACTATAAACATAAGGAGCTACATAATATAGTTTATCTTTACCTTTAGTAATATCAAAACCAAAACTAGTAGCAGCGTTACCAAGAAGCATTATCTTCTTAATATTATTAATTCTAATATCAGCAAATGTATGAATCATACATCTACGAGATATATATTCATTTATAGGACAACGTTCATCAAGCTTACAACGAATAAGAGGAACAATAAAGGGGTCTAGTTGTTCTAGACCCCCCGTAGAAGATATGATAGCATCTTTTACTATTTCAATATATTTACTAAATGTCATTCCTTTATTCTTATAAGCATTATAATCAACATTAGGTACAACAACAATCATACCTGACATTGGATTACCAACACCACTAAGACACTTACACTTAGTATTAAACATTCCTAGAGGACAACCTTCACATACTTTAGAAGCCATAATAAGTACGATGACCATAATATCCAAAAGTACCTCCAGGATATTTACTAATACTCATAAGACTAGGAAAGTTACAACCATTTTCAATACGCTTACGAGCTTTAATTTTATCACTTCTTTTCATAATTAATTAATCTTTAGTAGGTTCAACATAATTTTCTATTTTAGCATATTTGCCTGTATTATAATCGTTATATACAGAAATGATAAACATAAAATTATTATCACGTTTACCCCAAGTTGTATCTAACTTACGCTTATGACCATAAACGTTAACTGTACCATCAACATTAGCATCAAGTTTAGCAACTTTATAATACTGATGTTTAGGACCCCAACCAGTGTCAATTTCAATTGTATATACATCACCAACTTTAATAGGACAATTAGCAAGAACATCAGCACATGCTTCTTCATCAAGAGCACGCAATCTATCCTTATAATCTTTCACTATTTCATCTCTTTTATTAATGTAACATTGTACACGTTCTTTAAGAGAAGGACTATTACTTGTATTACACATTTTATTTAATATTTTAATTTTCAATTTAAGCTTATCAAATAGTTTTCGTGATTAATTAATCAGTCAAACTATTCAAATCGCTTAGAAGTCAATAAAACTGTCATTTGATGAATTTGGAATCACTTCGATGTCCCATTCGGCTAATGAAAACTCAACACTTTCATAAACATTATCAGGACGAACAACAACTCCTTTATGATAATTATCATCAATAACAACAATAGTAGCATCTAATAGAGTACCAATAACAGTACGACTGTTATCTTTTTTGGTTAACTTTACAGTATCACCAAGGTTTAAATCATTTTCATCAAGAATACCATTTGATATAGTATCTTTAATTCTAGCTACATCTTGTTCTTTTTGTTTAAGAACTCGAACTAGTCTAACAAAGCTATTATTATCAATATCCATATCTCAAATATACTTTTTCTTTAGCTCTACTAACAGCAACATAAAGTCGCTTATTAATATCAATAGCATTGGTGTACGGTCTTCCATATTTATCATAAACTATATCCATAACATCTACCATACTTACATTATAAGTACTGCCTTGTGATTTATGACTACTAATAGCAAAACCATAATCTAAATCTCTATAATAAAGAATAGAACCATCTGGTCTACCAATATTAACAAGAAGAAGACAAGTTTCTTTAAACTTATAATAAGCTTTCCATTTAGCAGCACGAATATCCTTACGAGCATTTTTAGCTTGTTGAATTAAATCGTCAGCAATCTTACAATACATAGACATAGTATATTTATCTCTATGGTCTATAACAAATAATGGAGAAGTAATTTGACCACCAAATACAGCTTGAAATTTAACCATGAAACCTTTAAGTTCATATTGTGGATGAGTATAGTTAGCTATCTCTTTTACAATATAATCTTCACTATTCCTTATAATCTCATCATTAAATTGGTCAACAATAGTAACATAAGAAGTAATTAAATCATTCTTTGTAATAACAGATTTTTCACTGTCTTTAATTATATTCTCTCTAATAAATTTATTCCAAGTAGAAACAGCTTTATTAGTATAAGATATAACTTTAACATAATCTGTATTACGAGTAATTGCTTCATCGCTAAATTGTTTCACAACTTCTTGTTGAAATTGAGTAGAATTACAAACTACAAATCCTTTAGTCATAGTGTTATCAAATTTACTACGAGTATTGGCTATGTAATTTAAGAAGTTAAAAGTTCCATTATAAACATCATTACGAAGAAGATTAGTAAGTTCTCTTATAGGATTATCTTCATCTTGTCTTACAATTTGTGTAAGTCTAAAAGATTTAACACCTTTAAAAGCATAACTATCTCTTTCGTTTACAGGAGGAATTTGAGCATCATCACCACATAGTATAAGTTTAATACTATACTTCTTCATCATCTTATCAATATAAGTAACAAGACTACGATTAAGCATAGAACTTTCATCTACTATATATAGACGATAATCTTCAATCTTTATACGACCATAAGAAGCAAAAGTAACATTGTTAATATCAAACTTTTCAATATCATAATTAGGTTTAAAACCAAAATCAGATTGAATAGTATTAACATTACAATGAGTACCCATAATGCTATTTCTAAGAACTCTACAAGCTTTATGACTTGGAGCACTTAGTCCTATTTCAGAGAATGGTATATTACAATCTTGAAGAAGTGCTTTAAGAAGGAAAGTATTATGAGTTATAATATAATCTTTAGTTATAAACAATTTATCTTCATCATCTATAGAAATACAAGTAGTTTCTGTTGGATTGAGAATTTCTTCAATACTTGCAATTCCTATATGGTCATTGTGATACACACATTTACCGCTAGATTGTTTATATTGAATTTTATGTTTATTACTAGTAAATATAATATCGTTAGTTTGAATGTTAATACTATAATTTACATTAGCTCCTCTATTATCTTCACTTATAGTTCCAACAATATATCCAAGACTTCTACATAGTTCTATTACATTCTTTATAAGAGTATTAGAACTTGTAGAAAATCTAAAACAACCTTTAGTATCAATATATCCATCTGTATCTATAAGTCCTTTAAGTAATTCTTTACGTTGTTCAATAGAACTCATAAGATATATTTCAGGTATATATTTATCTATAGACTTACACCTAAGATTATATAACTTTAAAGATTTATCTAACTCTATAATATTATTACCATAAATAACATTTGTATAATTATAATCTTTATGCCATTCGTAATTACAATTTAAAATATTAGCAACTTTAGATATAATATCTTCTTCATTAGAAGATATATACAATCTAGTAGTATCTCCAATAGTAGTATTATTTGTCAAACATCCGTCTCCAAGAATAACACCTAAAACATAAGGATTAATAGGTAATGCTTTTTCAGTATTATATACTTTATTTACTGGTATAAAATATCTATAATTACCTGTTTTTTCTTTATATCCTTTAGCGTTACAATCAGAGATTAATTCTTTAGTAGTTAAAACTTTAGAATATCTAGTATTACCGCCTCTATTTTTATAATAACGATAATTAGCTAATTGTTTCTTAGTTCTAACTAACCAAAGATGATTTTCATCACAAATTATATTTCTACCATCAGCGAAAGTAATCTTATAGACAATAGATTTTATTCCTTGTGGATAAACACCTATAACTTTAGAAAAAGCATGATAAGGTGTAGCTACAAAATCTCCTACTTTTATATCTCCTATATTTTTCCAACCATTATTAGTTAATACAGGAGTATTATTAGCTAGAGCTTTACCAGTTCCACCAGCACCAATTAAAGCTCGCTTAAAATCTTTAGGATTATAAGGTTCATTAATGAACTTAATAAGTCCATTATAAGCTTTCATTTGGTCTTCAGTAAAAGTAAATTTATTAGCTCTATTTTTAGCAGGAGTTTTTGCAAATATCAATTCATCTTCATTGTGCATTATATATCCTCCTTATCTATTAAATGTTTAACATTATAATCATGTCCAACTAGAGTTAAAATTTTATTGAACTTAGCATAAACTTTACCATCTATTCTAACAATCCAACAAGAACAAATCCAATTATGACAAAAAGGTACATAACGATTTGGGTCTGCTTTCTTAAATATTCTGTCAGTTTCATTAAGAATAAGACTAATATATTGTCTATTTCTTTGACCAACACGAGTAAATATGCGTTCACACTTACTCATATCATAAGAATCTTCAGTAAATGGAAGTGTAACTCCATTTTTACCAATATCGTTAATTGTAGTATCTTTAGTTAGTTTATCAAGATAATCAAAATATTTAATGTGAACACTAAAATTACCTTGTTCATCTTGAATAACTACACCAGGAACTAGCTTAGTTAGCTTTTTGTCTGGAAGTACAGTTGGTGCTCTACGTTTAGTAGAAGCTTTAGGCTTAAATACAAATTTAAGCTTAGAATAATCTACATTCATTTCTTCTTGTTAGTTAGTTTATGTTCTTTCTTAATCTTTTTAGCTTCTCTAACACTTACAGCAGCATCTTCAAATTTAAGATTACTAGCTTTAACTTTATTACTACGATTAAGAATATAACCGCAGTAATTAACTAAGAAGTCAATTCTACCCCAAGTGTGAATACCAATTACAGCATTTACTGGAATAATGATATGATTACCATTAATTTCAGCAACTCGGGATACACACTTTAAATCCTTTTTTTCATCGTGTTTCTTTGCCATTTTACAAAAAGTTTAATTAATTAATACTATTATTACGTCATCAATAAGATGATTATATTTTCTTTATATCTTCTACATTACAATAAACGTATGCATTTTTCTCTGTAGAACACATAACTCTTAGTGTTTTATTTCTATTTATTATTATCTTATATATTACAGCAGTAATATTAGATTTTCCATAAATATTTTTATTTACACTACAAATAACTCTATCACCTACTTTAAAAGGGATATTATTATCTTTAAAGAACTTATTAGTTAAATTCTTAATTCTATTATTA
>ERZ1034928.72-NODE-72-length-60156-cov-16.671436_pt1 | contig 60156 bp, 75 predicted proteins | sample MGYA00520627_ERZ1034928 | MGnify/ENA primary metagenome ERZ1034928 (study PRJEB33766, sample SAMN09781755) | gut metagenome | biome: gut microbiome | host: Homo sapiens | place: Madagascar | study: EMG produced TPA metagenomics assembly of the PRJNA485056 data set...
CCCCCCCCCCCCATGATATCGCGGACAAGCTGACTACGACGGATACCAAAACCATCATCATCGCATGATAGATAATCGTATGCGTTCTGGCTATGGTCATAACAAATTGCCTTGCCATTATGCGCAATCAGCCCATCAACACAGTTAAAGACCGTGCCAACAGGAAAGTTGACTTCACCAGAAATCGTCTTTGTTTTGCAGAACACATTTTGTACCATCTGCACATCTTCTGTTGTCATATTACCGCCGCCTTTCGATAACGCGCAAGAATTTTCCGCGCTTCTCCTTCGTAATTTTGTGAAAGTGCAAGTTCGTCATTGTTCGGAAAATCGACTATCCTTGTTGCAATTTCCACAAGCGTTTGTGCTGTCGGTTCAACTTCACAATCAGAATATTTATTCAACGGGCAATTATTACAAGAATCGTAGCGCGAACAGATAAATTGATTCAACAAATTGTAATCTTTTGCATTCAAATAACCACCGCCTTGCTTAATATGTGAATTATTTCGGATATTTTGCCGTCTTTTTCTTCAAGACTATATTCTTTATGTGTCATGGCAACGCCCAGTCCTTTCCAGTGATATTTTTATATCCTTCACAAAGAATAAGCCAGTCCGCATCGGAAATCTTTGTTTTCCCGACGGCAAACCTATATTTTTCATACAGGTTACACATACAAACACGCGCATAGTCTTCATTGTGCCAACCGTGGAACAATCCGTTTTCTCTTAAATCTTGTATATCTTTGATTTCACCAAATTGATTCCATTCAAAATCATCAAGAAGTTTGCCATATTTCCTATAATATATTCCACGATAAAAATGAAAATATGTGACAAGTTCGTCCTTGCCATAATCCATAACGCGGTTAATCAAAATGTGGTTTGTTGTGCCCTTATCACGCCAGTCGTTTCGGATTGCAACAAGCTCACGATTTTGACCACGAAGTTGCAAGTCGGGCAGATAAGGAAGAAGCTTATAGTGCCAAATGCGCATAGATATCACCCCTTGATTGTATTATATCACATCAAGTGGTACTTGTCAAGCAGCTATCACGGTAGAACCTACAAAACGGTGCCGCCTTACAATAATTCAAACACTTGCGACTTTCGCCCGGTCGTTCTTCAACATAACAACCCTTGGCGTCATTTAGTTCCATCCATGTTTCAGCCTCTTCTTTTGACGGAAGAACTCGTAATGCCGACTTTCTGCCATTCTTCTTAACGGCATAAGTAGTCGGCGTTTCCCAACGATTTTCAGCAGAACAAGGCGGAAGTTCATCGTCTGGCGTATCTTTCAGCGCGCTTATTTCACGCAGTTTTTCACGCACTTCTTCTTCTGTTTTTGCAATGTCTTCGTCGGTGAAATAATAGTCGATTACACGGATTGGCGACTGCGGATAAGATTTGTCAAATTTCGCTTTAGACATAGAATGGTCGCGGAAGAACTGAATAATTTGCGCGTGGCGACAACGGATATTTAACGTCTTTTCTATCAGCATAAGATATACGGAAAGCTGTTTCCGATATTTCCCGCCATCACCATAAATGGCCGTCCACGTGCTGGTGCATTTATAATCGCGCAGAACTTCGCTACCATCTGTTAAATCAAGGCTGTCGAATTTGCCAGAAATTGCACCTTCTGGGAATTCATAATATAAGCGTTCTTCGCGAACTTCATTATCGCCTTCGCGCGTTGCTTCCATGATGCTGTGGATAGCAGTTCCGAGCAAACTGTAGAAGCTGTCACTTATATCTTCTTCAAGCTCATCAAAGTGGCGTTCCGACAATAGAATTTCACACGGGTCACGTATCAACGTCGTCGAACTATAAATTCCGGGCTTATAATCGTATTCATCTCTTGCGACAGCATCATATATAGCCGGTGGAAGATTTAGGTTGTTTGTCCACTTCATAGGCGATACGTCCTTCGCCAAAAGTTTTTCATCTGAAAATATGGATTGCCAGTTACATCTTTTGCTTCGCCAAAAGGCCACTTATACGTCTTGGCGTCTTCTTCGTTGCCAAATTCAACTTCCGCGTAATAGAAATCTTCGTTCAGTCCATCGTCAACATGACAAACTTCGATTTCGTGTCCACCAACATGATAAATGCGATAATATTTATGAAACGTCGGCAGATGGAAAGATTTCAGCAGATCATAATAGGTTGATTCATGGATATACATATTAACTTCCGAACGAACAAGCCCACCGTCGCCCTTAATGGTCATCATAAAGTCGACGTGGCCCTCATCTTTACCGGAAAGCACTTCATAGCGCCTAATACGCACTTCTGGCGTTCCAGACGCGATATACGAACCTTCTACAGAAATTTCTTGGTCTGGTTTAGCTTCAGGGAATCTATTCAGAATAAACTTACGTTCAATTTCAACGGCCATCAATTTTCGTCCTTTCCGTCGAAGTGTTTATAACCATTGTGGTACTTGCAATCCGTCTTGTATTTGCAATCAAATTCGCATCCATATACATAATATGCGTTATTACAGAAATCGCACGGGTCTTTTCCGCTAACCAAATAACCCGCCACAATTTCATTATATTTTCCGTGTTTAACCATTTCATGCCGTCTACACATTGCTTCGCCAACAAATTCTCTTCCACAGTAGGAACACACATATTTCGTATACACAAAGTCACAACCTTTCGTATAAATATCCGCCGGCGGTGGTGTAATATACATCGCGGATTCCGAAGCTTCTTATATAAGCTTCACACGCCGCACACGGTCTTGCCATTCCACGCGTTCCATCTTTCAAAAGGCGACAAACAAATATGGATACGTTCGACCAGTCGATGAACATATACTTGATTTTTGCCAAAGCCATGATTTCTGCGTGAACGCGACTAATAAATTTTGGGGCCGACGTGTATTTGCCACGCAACAGATTCATTTCTTTCTGGATTGGATGTCCCTTGCTTTCAGGATTCCATCCCACAGAAATCACACTGTTGCGATATACGACAACGCATCCGATTCGTGTTCGCTTGTTGTCGCTAAACTGACATGCATTTTCGGCAAGCGCGAAATAGTGTTTAATTCTATCGCGATTCATGCTATAATGCTTGCCAAACTAAAACCAAACAGAAGCAACAGCACAGCAACCCCTGCGACAATAAAGTTGTTCCAACTTCCCACACTGAAAAAATATGCCATGCTTGCAACACTAAACAAGCAAACTAAAGCATAAGCAATGAATATATATGCAACAAACCCCATATTATTCTACCTTCCTTTTTCTATTATATAATTCCATCCATTTGTCATATCCCATATCAACTGGTGCGTTTTTTGGTGCAATACCACGCATAGGAATGCGCCAAACGGATTTATAATGTTTTAATATTTCACTCTGTTTGTAGATTTCTTCCGTTGTTACATCTTCGTCATACGCAAAAATCAACGTGTTGAATGGACATTTCACCAGAAGTGGAATTTCATCTTTTAGTCCATGCGAACCAGCAGCAACAGAATTATGGATTCCCCAACTTTCCAACTTCAATACGGACTTTTCGCTTTCCACAACAACACATTCATTCAATCCAATAATTGCATCGCGCGCGTTGACGAAATTGTATAAAAAATCTTTCTTTCCAAGTTTGTTGATATATGAATATTTCGGCTTTGCCGCCAGATTGCGATATTTAATCGTCACAAGTCTGCCGTCAGAATCATAAATCGGAAACATAATTCGCGTTTTGTTCGCGTTGTAGCGCACGTCGTAGCGCGTCAAAACGTCTTGTGTGATGCCTTCTGCCAGCCATTCCTTAATTTCGTGCGATGGTGGGAAGGCGTCCATTGCATCTGCCAAAAGAAAAAGGCGCTGTTCAAACACCCTTTCCTTCGGGCGGAATACATCTGCAACCTTGATGAAACACGGCGTTTCGATAATTTCTGCACCTGTTTCCATTTCAAGGATTTGCACCGCTTCACGAAACGGAACGTTGTGATATTTCTGAATGAACGACAGAATATCGCCAGAAGAACCACATGAAAAACAGTTATATAACTGACGTTCGCGATTCACAAAAAATGACGGATTGTCGTCGCGGTGGAATGGGCATGAACAAAAGAATTCTACGCCGTTGCGCGTATGTAAATCCGCATAGCGCCCGATATAATCAACGATATCAAGCTTGTCACGAATCTTTTTAACATCCATGCCCAATTCACCACCTTTATGATATTATACTACGTTCGGTTTAGTTTGTCAAGCCAAAATTACCGGTCGGCGTATCAACAAACTTACTCTTCCCACAGCGCGAACATTCAAATTCGACCGTACAGACAGACGATGTGTTTTTGGACGGCCTATAGCCAACCCGCTTCCAGTCGTGTAGTCCAGCCATACACGGGTCTTGGGTGGAAGCAGTTTCGTGGCTGCAGGAAACACCCATATTACTACAACTACAATATTCCAGCCATGGCGCGTTCACACGACCACAACGCGGACAAATCCACCCTTCACTTTGCATGGTCGCAACCTTCGCAATCGCAATCGTCTGTATAATTAGACAGTCGTTCGGCAAGACACAGAAGATAAGTTTCCATAGATTCGGCCTGCGCCTTCAGAACTTCTTCGTCGCAATCAAGATCGTGGTCAAGTTCAAGCGTGGTGTGTGCCTTCAGAACATCGTAAAGCTTTCCAAGACGGTACTGTGTCTGCTGGTATTCGGCAACAAGGCGTTCAACATGGTCGTCGGAAAGCATATTGGCAACAGTATCTTTAAGATTTTTAATCATATTTATTTCATCCTTTCATTAAGCCCAGAAATCGTAAAAGTAGGTTTCAAGCGCTTCCTTGCAATCTTCAACAGTGTCACATTCATCAAAGATTTCATCCATCTTGTCGCGCAGATCGCGGGCAAGATTGGCAGGTTCTTCATAAAGTTCCTTAAATTCATCAAGAACCCAAGTAGCGTCAGTGTCGGGGTCTGGATAAAGACCACCAGTAATGATAGCATAGACCTTTGTGACGTTCTTGTTAAGCTTCTTATCCATTTTCTTTTTCTCCTTTGTTGTTATTAGCCGCGTCTTGCGGAATTTCACCATAAATATCTTCGCTTGAATGTTGCTTGCAATTCTGGAATTGCGCGTAGTTGCCATAGAAGTTTGCATCGATCCACTGTTCACCTTCCTGCATTTGTTCGCCAAGGCGATTATAAAGAACCGTGAACTTATAGTTGCCATATTCTTCCGCCGCCTTGAAGTCCGCATAATCCTTACGTTCCATCTTGATAACGGCAGAGCTGTACTGTGCGATACGAACGGAATCCGCGATGCCGCCATTTCTTGACGCCTGACAAGCCGAAACAACGGCAATATCAAGGTCTCCAGCGATACGGTTTTTAAGCGTGTTGGTTAGATTACCAAGTTCTGCATAAGTGCTAAACGCATCCGTGGAATTGGAAGGTTTTAGGTAATCGAAGAAAAGAACGTCGCAACCGTATTTGCGCTTCATTGTCTTGACGTAACCATAAATTTCATCTGTAGTGTAAATCGGAATATACTTGTGGTACAGTTCAAGACCCTTTATTTTTTCAATCGCAAGTTCTACACGACGCTTTTCATCGTCGTCATAGTTTCCACGCCTGATGTGCTGGACTGGCACCTGTGAATAATATGCAATTAGTCGCTGTGTAAAAAGCGCATCCGTCATTTCGCTGTCAAGAAAAACACACTTTGCACCCTGTTCCATTACGTCGATTGCCGTATTCATCAACATAATCGACTTACCGCTTTTCATGGGCGCCAAGAAGGTTAGCATTTCGTTCTTGTCGATTGTCACATAATCATTCAGCTTCTTGACACACTTGAATTCATATCCGCGATTAACGCCCTGCTTAGATTCAATCTTCTGAATAATTTCATCAAGCTGGTCGCCAATCTTGGGAATATCCGCGCCGTTAATATAATTATCTGCCGCGCTATCAAGAATATCAGACACGTCGCGCTGAATATCTGTGATAGATTTTGCCGACAACACACGGGTTTGCGCCGCGTTCAGGTCGCGATACAGCTTGCGCTTATACGCCATCGCCAGAACATTGTTGACGCACAACACAAATTCTTCGGACGTTCCACGCGCCAGAAACTTCGCGTTGTCTACAATCTGCGCAATAATATCGGGGGAAAGACAACCTTCTGCACGCTTTTGCAGCTTAGCATCACCAGAAATAGACGTGTTGATATTGAAAGCGTCAATCTGCTGAATTTCCTGTTCTTTCAGGCGACAAATCGCATCATAGATTACGCCGTTTGCGCGGTCGGTGAAATCATCGCCTTTCAGATTTTCGATGAAGTTTAGAAAGTTCGGTTCGGCGATAAGCGATGCGACTACACCAGATTCGGATTTGACGTCGGCAAGTTCTTCAAATTTGATAATATTCACCCCTTTCAAAGTTGATAAAAATAGGAGTACGACTAATTAAATCGTACTCCTATTATATTATTTAGAAGGGGAATTCTCCATCTCCGGGGTCATATTCATCAACAGGGGCAGGCCCCTTCGGCTTTCGACCTGTATCATCGAAAACTTCGTCGAAGTCAAAAACAGTAATTTTAACAGACTTCGGATAAATTTTCTCGCCGTTCTTCACATACGGTTCCATAGAAAGCGAAAGCTGGATGTTGGTAATCTTGTCGCCAACAGACATCTTCTTAATCTTGTCATATGCGTGATAGGTGAAACGGACAAACGAAAAATAGCTGTTCACATATTCGCCCGATTTCTTGTCCTTACGAGATGTGGACATGCGAACTTCCGCCCACCCGTCCTTGTCTTGAATGTCCCAAATTTTTGCGAAACTATTGCTTGTGCAACTCATGCTCATATTACTTTACCTCTTCTTTCTTTTCTGCTTCTTTTGCCGCCTTAGCCTTTAAGCTACACGCATAGCAAAGGGGCTTACCAAAACTCTTAGTCGTTCCACTAACAAGCTTGTCTACGCTAAGACCCTTTTCGGGACGAATTTCACAACCGCAATCTGCGCAGATAGGTTTATCTGCTTCTGGCAAGTCCTCACCCCCGTATACATACAAACCAAGACCATGACGAGCACACGCCTTTGTAAGACTACGCTGAATCGTCTTATTCACATCAAAAGACGTAAGCTTATCTGCTGGAATAGACTGATTCTTGTAGTCCATAACCGGAAGATATTCGATGTGTTCAAGACCATCAATAGTTACGCCGGTTTTGACCCAAGCGGTTCTACCGTCCGTGAAATAGTTCCACCCATCAGCATTTTCATAAATCGTGTAAAACGCCATAGGATGCCGCTTTTTGATTTCCGCCCATGCAAACGCCCAAGACAGATAAGTTAAACCGTTTTTCTTTTCTGTTTTGTCATTTACATTGACATCGTAAAGTTCCTGAAAATAGTTCTTTACTTCTGCCATAGATTTTTCTTTCCTTTCTTTTAGATTTGTGCAAATCGCCTATTTTTTGCATCGCGACATTCCTTGCAACGTTCAGTCACACGAAGTCCGTTATCATGACAGTACGTCACTTCTGCCAACTTAATCGTTGTAGGTTTGCCGCAATCCTTACAAATAAATGTATATTCAAGTTCGTTTGTACGATTTGCCACCTTGTTGTTTTGCATCTCCTGTTCGGTCATTAACCTTTTCCTCCTATATTGTATTATAACACATCATTTTAGTCTTGTCAAGCCCCAGTGGAACCAAACCCACCACTTCCACGGTCTGATTCGTCAATATTATCACAAACAATTAGATTCGTCGGAAGAACCGGTAGAATCATAAACTGTGCAATTCTATCGCCAGCATTAACAATCTGTGGTTCATCACTGTCATTATGAAGTGGAACCATCCATTCGCCACGATACGGAGCGTCAATCACAGGAACGCAATTTGCTGGACGAAGACCGCGCTTAGATGCAAGTCCGCTTCTTGCAAACACGGCGCCCCAATAACCAGCGGGGATTTCAGTTGCAATCCCAGTATGAACAAGTACAGTACCGCCGGGTGCAATTTCCGCATATGCACTTGCATAAATGTCAAAACAAGCATCTGTATCATGTGCTTTAGTTGGAACAATGGCAACATCATTTAATCTCTTAATTTTCACATCAATCATTTAATTTCCCCTTTTCTTCAAGCATATCGTAGTAACAATCTTCGCAAAGATTTTTCCATTTTTTATCAATTCTTATATATGAATCGCCGCATTTTTCACATACGCGAATACGGTTATAAGAATCTGCACGACGTTCCTGCGCATGTAGTTTAACGTGTTCTTCTTTTGTTAAAACTACAAGGTTGGACACATTGTTGTTTTTCCTATTGTGGTCTTTGTGATGAACAACATATTCTTTGCTTAAATATCTTTTCCCGTCAATTTCGACGCTGTTATCATCTGTTAATAGATATTTTTCTGCCACAAGGCGATGCTCAAACACGAAGTCGTCACAATCTTTAAATGGATGGTCTAAAGAACGTATTAAAATGTACCCGAAGCTGGAAACCCTTTTGTCCGACTTCCAAGAACTATTTTTATCACCCTTTAGCCCATACTGATGATTTCCTTCGCCAGAAAACCATTTGCCACGATATTTCATACAACATTCCATGCTACAACACACATCATGTTCCGTTTTTGAAATACGATATGGCTTGCAATAAAATCTTTTTCCGCAAACAGGACAAGTACAGTTCTTCCTATTTTCTTTTGCAAGACTTGCCGCACATTCCCTTGAACAGCATATTGCTTTAGCTTTTAGACGAAACGGCGAGATGTCGAATTCCTTCCCACACCAGTCACATTTATGCGTTAGCTTTGTCATACTGCCGCATTACCAAAAACGCCTGAAAAACAGCAAATGCAACCACTTCACCTGCAAGAATTTCAACGTCTTCCTTCCCGTCGTTTTTTAAATAAAGCCAAATATCCCCATCGCGGTCAATGATAGAAACGCCATTTTTTAGAATCAAACCTCGTTTCATACAAATGTCTTCTTTGATATAAATACCAAGAAAAACATTTTTAGGGACATCGACAATCTTCACACCGATTGGAACTGCGATAGATTCATTAGGCGCAATTACAATATCAAACGGAATAGCAATATTGTAACCAGCGGCGTCCCAACGTGGAAGCTTTGGCATCACCACATTGGCATATTCAACAGCGAAGCCAGCGGCATCACAGTCAGCCGCAAACTGGGCGGCGGATACACGTTCAAATTTCATATTATTTCTCCTTAAAATCTTTTATTGTTTCAACCATGCGAAACAGAAGTTCAAAACACTTGTCACAACATTCGTAAGAAGCTTTGGAACCCTGTCTAAACCGCATTTCTGTTACGTTTGGTAGCGTGACAATTTCTTTGCCACAGATATCGCAATATGTTTTGTTCATTTTCACCCTTCATATTATAAGTTAAAATATACAAGCATAGACGGGAACGTTGCTGGACTTGCCTTAAAATTTCCGTCAGGTCGCCAGCTTGGAAAAGTCCTGTTGGTAAAGTGTAGTCGTCCGCGTAGAAATTCTATACGGATTCCGTCTTCGTCCCTATTGTACAAATACTCATGGAACCAGCGCGTGTCTGTTCGTGATGGAACAAGTAACACGATTTTCACACCGCGCCTTGATTCGTCGTAACACTTTTTCACCCACGCGCCAATTTCTTTGCCATAGGGCGGGTTACAGAACACAACTTCACCGCGCCAGTCCTTAGAAAGACCGTCACTTTCTTTTGTGTAATACTTATCACACTTGTGGTTTTCATCTGTTGACGCTGGGTCTAATGTGAAATGGTAAGCCGCGTTTAGCTTATCGAACAGGTCTTGCGGCGTTTCCCATTCATTAGACTTGCTGCTTGTAAATATAGATACGTCAGCCATCTTTCACCTCGTATTTTTCGAACAGAAGACAGTGGCAAAAGCCTTCTTCGTTCATATTTTTGAATTTGTCACATTGACAAGTCGCATTTAACTGGCACGGACATTCGCGCGAATGTTCACGCAAATAATCCGTTACCATTTTGACAATTTCTTTGTCGGGATTCACCCTTACTTTTAACATTAGATATACTTCCTTCTAAATTTTGCGGTGATATCTTCTTTCACATTTCCGTTTTCCATTACATACATTCGCTGGTTAGTTGTTGGTTTATCCAACCCGCCAAATCGTTCGTCATATCTACCTATTTTCACATAGTCAAATGCGCCAACACAATCTTTCAGGTCATCAAGACTATCAAAGCCGCTATAAAGGCAGGTTTTATATCCGCCACACATATTCGCCAGACGAACAAGTTCCTTCTGGTCTTGGTCGCCGCCCATAAAACAAACGCAGGTAATCACGTCTGCATATTGGCGGATTGCGTCCGCAATATCCATAGAAAGGTCACGACCGACATCTTCCCACAGATATTGCGAATGACAACCCTTGCAATGATGGGTGCAACCACTAATATTAAACACCAGCGAAATTTCGTTTGGAACTTCTTGGAATGCGATGGTATAGCCGGTATATTTCAACATTAGAAATTCACCTTACCATCATAGAATCGCTTGGCAGCTTCGCGCTGACGCGCTTCACTGAAACGAGAAATTCGTTTAAGATATCCTATAATCCTGCTTGCATAGTCCAAATTCTTAGAACCGCACTTTGGACAAGAATCAAGTTTGTGCTTGCTGATATATCCGCAATCATTACAAATTGTATTAGGAATGTTGAATGTAAAGTAAGAACATCCTGTTTTAACTGCAAATTTCATAATCTTGGCGTACTGGTCTTTTGTAAGGTGTTCAGCCAAGTTTCCATGTAGCGCCGATCCGCCGTCAAGATACTTAGTCAGTTTCTTTCCGTGAAGAATGAATTTGTCTGCGAGGTTGCAAGTTTCATCTTCGACAAGATAGAAGTAGCTATTATAGCATTCACGCGGGACAAAATAGCCATCTTCCTTATCCCATTTGGCGTTTTTAACGCCAAGATTCTCTGCCAATCTGTTGCTTTTGTGACCAATCTAAATTACTTTTGCCAATACAATTTAATTGCATCGGCACCATCGTTAAATCTAATATTATATCGCCTTATAATATCAGGATTGTCGCGTAAAAACATTTTATATTTAGCCGTTGAAAATCCTATTCTTGTATCGTATAAAACAATGAATTTCAAGTTGTTTTCGTTGCAATATTTCGTTGCGGCTTCAACTTCTTTTTCAAACCTGTTTTATCAGTGTATCTAAGATGTCCTTCCGATTTTATTTCAATCAAAAACTTGCCATTAACCAACACATCTGGAAGATAGTGGCTTGTTTCGGATATGTTTATAAGGAATGGTTCAACTATATATTCAACAACATCTTTACTTTCTTCGAACAATACATAATAATTAAGTTCCAGCAAGCTTCTAAAATATACATCTTTGTTACACTTTATAGAATACATATAACCCTGTATCCCACGTCCCATTTTGGCGGTATCATAACAGCCCCGCGCCCATGCTTCAGAAAACTTCTTTGGGTCATTATGTATTTCGCCAGAAGCATATTTTCGTTTCAATGTTTCGGGAATTTGCCGTCGTATTTCCGGCGTTCTTTCGTATTCTGACGGATTCCTTCCTTTTGTGCTTTCGCCTATTTTACGACGACGTTCTTCTGAAAACACAACATGGTAAGATGGATTTCTTCTTCCATAAGCTTTTCCGGTTTTAGGATTCTGCGATAAAATTATCTTATTCATCCTGCAATATGGCATATTGTACAGCGCCGCTATCTCGCCTATACATAATTCATATTTGTCGTATAAAACAACAGCGAAGTCTATATTTTTCTTCTTTACAGAATCAACGGTTTCAACATCCTTTATTTCAATCTTTGGTTTATTGTATTTTTCTACAATTATAGAATCTTCAGATATTTCGACCATTCCAATAATTTTACCATTCGAACCCTTTGCTTCTTTTACTAATTCACACACCTTCTTTATATTTTATTGGCGATTATTTAGATTGGCGGGAAACCGCTTCAGGTTTCCTCTATGGCTTCTTTTGTTATACCATAGTTCAGACTTTCGCACCGCCATCATAAATGGCGTTCATTCATTAAGTCGTTCACGCTACCATTACGCTTGCGCCCTGTCATCCACTTCTGGACTTCCAAGTCAATTAGAATGAATTTTCCTATGGTGGATTATGTATTATGCCACCAAATCCCCAAAGAGTTTAGGGACGAATTCGCAGTTAAACATGATTTCATCGGTTTTATCTCGCTTATTCAATTCATAAATCGGCTTCAAAATACTTTCAATATAATGAATATATTTGTCGTTATTTGAAATTTCGATTCCAAGGAATTCTGCGCCTTCCGCCGTGCCATTCACGCCGCAAGTCAAGAATTGTTTTTCAAGCGAAATAAAACCAGCATCATAAACCGTCAAAAGATGTGCGTTAAAGTTATCTTTGACGATTTCATTGTACGCCATGAGATACTTGTGCACCTTTTCTACCTGTTCGGCAACACATTCAGAAATGTCGCGCCTATTTCTAACCGCGTTCTGCACAAGCCTGTTGATGTTGATTGTGATTACACCCTTGCTACCAGTAGAAACACCACCAGCACCAAGCGTATAACTAAATGTATTATCCTGAAGTTCATTGCGTAGACGACAACCAAAAATCTTCCACCAGAATCGCCACTTTCTGATGCGTCTTTCGACAGCTCTATGTTTCCATAGAAGTTGGGACTATATCTTAATCTGTTGCCAGATTCCTACCATTTCCAAGCCGCCTGTAGCTTGCGGTGTACTTCCTTACGGAATAGTCTCTGAAGGTTCCCGTCAGGGCTTCCCTGCTGATTGACCCAAAGGTGTTTCCAGCAATTAAATAGGTTTTACACGCACGTCGCCGTGCGAGGTCGCATTGTCTTTACGACGCAAGGCTGTCTACGCTATTGCTTGTATAAGTGAAGAAACTGTGCCCTTTAGAATACATTTCTGCCGTGTGGTCAAATGTATCTTTATCAACAAAATCTTCACCATCGTTAAGCAAATTCATTGTTTCCACAGGATACGTCAAAATACATTTTCGCCGTTCTTCGTTGAACCAGTTCATAAAATCTTTTTGCAACCAACAAAGACTTTCCCACTTAGGCGAACTACCGTCAGGGAAAATAAATGTTTCAAACATTCCCTTAAAATATGGTTCATCAAAGTAACCACAATTCCAGAAGATTGACTGGTAGCCCCTTGCAGCTGCCGGTTGATTGATTGAATAAACCACCTGACCGTACTTATCGTGAATAATATCACCAATAGTGCGTTGGCGCTTCACAAACGGTGCGGTCGCAATATCATCTGCATGCTTATAATATTCTTCGCCATAATCTTTCCTGATAAAATAATCAAGATACATAAGGAATTCTGGCGTAGAAACAGCACCAGCAAACTGCGAAGAAATTGCAAACACAAGATTGATAAAAGAACCACAGAAACTGTCAAGGTTTGTCGGCGCCTTAGATAAACCACCAAGCTTAGTCAACCCATCAAATAAGAACGGATACATAGTGATACTCACGCAGTAGGGCGATATATTTGTTTCATCATGTTTATAAATTTCATGACTTTCCAACTGACGAATATATTCTCTTGCCATATCTTCGCCATACATATCCGTCAACTTATCAATCATCAATAGACGATTTGCGCCAATTTTTTCTCGTTTGCACAGTTCTTCTTGACACGTCGCAATATTCTTAGTTTCCACATTTGCGTTCGCATCAACTTCGCTTGCAGACGCAGCGTTAGATGGTCTGCGATACTTTTCAATAAAATCTACATATTTTCGGTAATTCTTGTTATAGTCTTCAAATTTCATTATTACACCAGCCTTAGATATGTTCTTCCACCCACCCTTTCGCCTGTAAAAAGTTATAGTACGCCCCGTCAATCATTACAATCGGTAATTCGTCTGTGTCGTACTTCTTTGCAATTTCCTTTACAGCGGCGTTATCGTGGATTACTGTGACTTTTGCATCTTTTACATCTTGCATCTTCCTTTCTGTGAAAAAACAGTGGGGACATCCCATTCGCCCATAAATTTTTACATCATACATTTCATATCTCCTTTTTATTTGATAAAAAAAGGATGTACACGCTGTTTTGTGTACACCCTAATTTAAACGATATGTTGTTCCCTTTTCAAGTTCACTTCCGATTATATCATACAGATATGAACTTGTCAAGTATTTTCTGTAAACAAATTATGAATTTTGTTGCCAGATTATGACAAGAACATGAATAATTTGTAAACATTTCAAATTGGCTAAAAGAAGGGAACCGTTAAGTCCCCTTCATAGTTGCTAATTCTGCGCGCTTTTCTTCGATTTCGCGCGTCAGTTCCTGAATGGTTTTCACCAGTCCTGCCACCTGTTCATCTTGGTGCCGCTTCCAATCCATATAATCCACAATATCATATGCGATTGATTGTTCCACCCCGCATCCATAGGACGGTACGCCCTTGTGCAGGCGCACAATCAAATCTTGACAGTATTCGCGCTGTTCCGCGTCGTCTGTTGCCCGAAACATTTCGCGCAGTTTGTCCGATATGAATTCCTTCGCGTCGTCAAACGATGGTACAATACGATATTCGTCGTATTTTGTAAACGTATTGCGTAGTGTTACTGCAAACAAAATATTTCCTCCTTTGCATTTCTGCTATACATTATAACGTCGCATTTATATTTTGTCAAGCAGTTTAGGTACGGATGAAACTATTATCCTATAATGTTGTTGTTGGCATCGATTTTAGCAGTGGAAGGGAGAATAAAAGTGGGTCGAATGCCATATTCGTTGTAAGCCCCTTGTAGTTGAAACCCTCCCCATGTTGTAGTAGCAAACCATGCCGTAGAACTGCTTTTACTACTTTTGCTTCGTGTCCACCATTCCGTTGCCGTTCCTTTGTAGTAGGCTATTCGTTTATTTTTTGCTTCATCAGTATCGCCTTCTATAAAGTAATCTAATATTGCCCCATCCCAAGGGACACGGCTATCATGAATGGTATAATACCCAGTTTCTCGGCAACAAAGGAGGAATATTTTGGCAGACAAACCTTTTTCTAAAGTATAATCTTCATAAATAGAATAAGGGATTTTTACTTGCTTTATCAAAGTAGATATTTTTGTGTCAAATAGAGAAAGAAAATTATTATTTAGATAAGAATGGATGCTGCTGGCGGCGTAGTCCTTAATATTATCGCTATTCAACACCCGCTTTTCATAAATATCTTTCATTAGGCACCAAATTCCATCACAACTACTATCATAGGTGTCCGTAGCTGGGTTCCCCTTATGAACAACCAAAAATTCCGTCCTTGTCCCATTCACATTCGCATACACACTACTTCCAACCGCCAGCGAACTAATCGGGGTACCGAAGCTAATCGTGTACGCCGTTCCATTTATAAGCGTTTTACCGCTTTGAATGGAATAGCCAGTTCCGCCGATTAGCGTCCGCCCCCCCCCCAATCGTGTACGCCGTGCCGTTAATTAGCGTTTTACCCGCCATAAACTTCACCCGTAATTTCAAAATATTCGTCCGCCGTAATAATATCAGGGACGGAATTGTAGATTTCCTGTTTGGTCAGCTTACCATGCTTATACAGATTATAAATCGCTTTTACTTTCGCAGTCATAATTAACCTCCAATCAGCATTTCATAGGCGTCTTCAAGGTCGGTGGACTTGCCCATCTTAATAGTGCAAGTACCGTCGCGATTATCGGTAATTGGGCCACTCATGGAAAATTCGGAATTGTCGAATTCCTGCGTTTCCAGCACGGGGTTGCCATCATCACCAAGAACGGGCGTGCCGTCTTCGTTGCGTTTCGGCGTTTCAGATTCGACGATAATGCTCCAAGAAACGCCGTCGGGGAACAGCGCGCGAACATTGTCATAAGTATCGGAAAGCGTGATAGACTTGCTTTCGCGGTTATCCCAGCTGTAATCGTTCATTTGACCATCAACCGTGGCTGGGTATTTGGTGTTGTTTAGTTTGACGTAGATCATAGGTGATTACCTCCTTTTAGGTTAGTGAAATATATGTGCCGTCGATTAGAGTGTTAGAAGGCAAAATGAAAGCAGGACGAACGCCATACTCTGTATCAGGGGCGTTAAAAGTGCTTTCGCCGGTGCCATAAGCGCAAATTATTCCCGTCCAATTTGCAACACGCGGGCTGCGCGTCCACCAAGTATGTGTTTCTGGGCCCCAATAGCAAACGCGCTTACTGTTAGCGGAAGATGATTCTCCGGATTCAAAATAATCCAACTTTGTTCCATCAGCGGGCACCGCAGCTATAGACGAAGTTGCGGACGTAAAACCAATTTCTACCGCCGACAATAAAAACATCTTGCAAGAAAGCCCGTTAGAACCAGAAGTCACCGTTCCAGACGAATAATTGGAAACATACGGAATCTTTACAGACTTGACAATATTTTGAACCACAGAATCAAATTTTGCAAAATAAGTGGAATTTAAAGAACTTGTTAAAAGACTGTTCGCATAGTTACCAACATCTTCGTCGCCCCAGTCATCATTTTGACTAATCATTTCTTTAAACATCACCCAAGTTCCGTTACAACTTGAATCATAAATGCTGGACGGCAATCCTTGATGAATGACAATGAATTCTTGTTTTAAATCATGATAACCATTGTAATTCATGAACAAACTCGTCCCCACTGCCAACGACCCAACCGGCGTGCCAAAACTAATCGTCTGTCCCGTTCCGCCAATCAGCGTCTTGCCACTTTTGATATCGTAACCCGTCCCGCCAATTAGCGTGCGACCGCCATTGATGGTATAGGCGGTGCCATTTATAAGTGTTTTACCTGCCACGGGAGTCCCTCCTTAGCCGTAGGTCCAGCAAATATCAGTGTTAGAAGTTGGATTGGTGTCGGATGTAGCAAAGCGTTCGTTACGAAGAGTATAGGAAGACGCTCCCGGACTGTTCTGAGCATAAGTAGCATAAATAGCATTAATGGCATAACCGGCATCCTTGATCGAACCATCAGCTTTTATAATAGTCCCGCCACTATATACATTTTGGTTGCCACCAATGGTGTCTGGCGTGTTATATGCCAGCATGATAAGTCCGCCCCACCATACATAACCGCCATATGTATTTCCAGTGGTTTGAGTAGTGTCTTGAATTGAAACACTAACAACAGAACTTTCACCGGCGAGCACGGCAATTTGTTGGTTTTTTATTCCGCCATGTTCAAAAGACACCGTTGCCGAATAGCTGGCATCAAGACCACGCGAACTGCCATTACCATTCAAATAACATTCATCGAAGAAAACGCAACCGGACGAATTCTGCACCCGGGCACAGCGCGATGTGCTTTCGCTGCTCGGGCCAATATTACAGTGATCGAATTTCACCGGCACAGCGCACCGCAACACTAAGACACCGCCATTTAAGTTTGAAGAACCCGCCGTTCCTTGGATTGTAATACTTCCCGTCCCATAAAAACCTTCAATCCAAATAAGGTCTGTAGTTGTTCCAGTAACATTGATCGTCAACGCATCAGTTAGCATTTTAGGAAGCGTTAAAATGTATGCGCGCAATCCTGTTGCGGCAATCGTCACAGAATTCGTCGTCGTACCCACAGCCATAACTTTACCGTCGAGTGTTGACAGTTCATTTTCAATTTTATTCAAATTATCGGCGTTAATCGCGGGTGCTTGCCCATCGACCCATACCGTTTTCGTATATGCCATTATATTACCTCCTTTTGGATGTTATTAAAGATATTGCACAACTTATCATATGCGTCCTTCAAATATTTGCAAGACGGAATTACAGCAGCACTAATAATTGTCAAATTGCTAAACACGTCGACATATTCTTCAGGAATCGGGAATCCTACGTTATCGCAAAACACAGGCATAACCGTAACGACCAAGACCATCAGAATGATACTAACAACAAGACAAACAGTTTTCAGTGCTGTATTGATAAGTCGCTGCTTATCAAATGGTTGCAAAAGAATCTTAATATTATTATATAGCCCAAGAAGCGTATTTGCCGCAACAGAACCGACGAAAAGCCCCATTGCAACACTAATAAGCTTCAGATTTTCCAAAATTACAGAAAGCAAAGTTAATCACCTCGCAAAAGTTTTTCCCATGTCGCCTTGTCTGTTTTCCCAGTCTGTGAAACCCCAACAGACTTCTGAAACGCCTTGACGGCAGAAGTGGTTCCAGAACCGAAAGACTTATCGATGGAACCGTCGTAAAATCCACGTTCCTTCAAGACATATTGAACAACATCAACAGGGAATCCTGAATCGCCATTTTTTAGGATTGGTGCAAATGTGGTTGTGTAGACAAATGATGGCTTCGCCTTCCACCAACGCACGGCGCACGTTACATATTTTAGGTCGCGTTCACGAATATTGACGGTTCCGCCATTGTCTTCGCTTTTGTTGCTTGTGTTGCCATCAAGCGATTTTACGATTTTGCCGTTATTCTCAAGACACAACCCAATATGTTGCGTGATTTGCTTCTTACCACTAAAATCGAAAAGAAGAAGATCACCGCGCTGATAGTCTTTGTATACCACCTGTCCGACAGCTTCATGATACTTTCGCAATGCTGAACATCCAGCAACTTTTGCACCATTGAAGAAATACTTCGACAGACCAGCTTCGCGGAATACATACCACTGAAACGTCACACACCAAGCATAGGCCGAACCAGAAACATGGCGACCGTAGTATTCCGTGTTGAACAAGACATCGTTGTTTTTGCTGACCGTGCCGATGTATTTACTGGCGACTTTAATCAGGTTTTCGATGTCGGTCTTTGTAGACATTCAAACACCTCAATCCTGAATAATCGCCTGAACAAGCGGCGCTACGTTTTCGATACCATATTCGGCAGACAAATCCTTTACCATACCGACGGCAATCTTCTTCTTATTTTCAGCGCGTTCCTTGAAGGCGTAGGCACCAGTGAACACGCCCGTATCGGCCCATGAAAGGGCGCACATCTGCATTAACACATTGGAATCGCCATTGTTGCTAAATACAGAATAAATCGTAATCGAAGAAATAATAATAGTGAGCCCCCATGACAGGATACCCCACTTTTTCATTGTAGAAACTTTCAACGGACTCACCTCCGAAAATATGATGCGGCGGAATTAACCGCCGCTTTATTAGTGCAGATAAGCCTTCAGGAAGGCTTCACCGTAAGAAGAAAGGCGCGCAACAAGGTCTTTGTCGTTGGGGTTGCCAGCATTGGGGATAATTTCCTTAGTTACAACATTCGTCAGACAAACATAGTTAGTTGCACCATCATAAATAGTCCACAGAACAGCGTCATTAGAATGCGCGGTAGCGTTCTTGTAATACGCGCCAGTGGACGGAACCTTTTCATCGCCAACAGATTCGTTCACAAAAGCAAAATTCATCTTCGGCGCGACAGGCTTACCATCGGTCTTTTTCATTACAGAAACAAAACCCTTGCTATCATAGGCGATTTCCCAGCAGGGTTCAACAGTAATAGTTTTGCCAGCACGTTCAGGGTAGCGCTTACAAGTCGGCGCGATAATAGAAAGCTTGGTATGCGCTTTATCCATTGTACAATCCGTCATTTCAATAGGCATACCATCAGAAGCAATACGAGTAAGAATAGCCATATTCAAAATCCTTCCATAAATATATTTTAGCGTAAAGACAAGTTGTTGTCAAGTTTTCATGATATAACAAAGCGCATAGTAAGGCGGAAGCGAAGAAGTAGACACGGTGGCTTGTGGGCCAGCAACAACATCACCAACAGATGTAGTTGAAGAACCACCGCCAGTTTCACCAACCGAATACGCGTCGCCAGCACCAATCACAAAGCGATTACGCAGGTCTGGCGTGTTGTTTTTTCCATTACACAAAACCCAGCCTGTTGGAATTGCGTTTGTTGCGCCCGACCACATAATAATAGCGCCAGACGGAACAGCATATGCGGCAGACGCGGCCCCGATATCGTTCAATACTTCCGATGCAGTTCTTGAATATATCCGACCGCCATTCAACACAGCGAAGTTTGTTGCGGCAGAACCAAGGTGAACATCAGCTGTAGTCTTTAGCCATGTGCCAGTCACATAACCATTTGTTTGAAGCGAAGCAGAACCAACGGTCAAATTGCCAGTCATGGTTCCGCCAGAAATTGGAACGGCGCTAACATCAGACGCCGTAAGATTAACAGCCCCAGTTTTATTGTTGACAGACCGCACTTTCGCGCTAATCGTACCATCGGAAACATCAAGCCCGTCACCAATGGCGACACAACCTAATTCCGTTTTTGTTGCAATGGGCAGGTCGTGTATGGCGCTTTCGTCGCGAATATCATAGGTCTGGCCTTCTTGAACTTCAATTCTTTTGACAAACGCCATAATATCCTCCTAATTAGCGACGGGCGGGGCTTTGCGCCCCGCCCAGCGGGTTAAATCACTGAACAGTGACTTCCTTAGCGGCAATAACGATATCGCCAACAGTAAGAGAAACAGCGTCAGAAGTGAAGGTGGAACCTTCGGCGTTGACCGTAGACTTGTCATAAGATACGGCGGTAACAAGCGCACCCTTGGTTTCCGTACCAGCAAAGGTGGCAGCGATATCGGCGGAAGAACCGGTAAAGGTGGAATTTGCACCGGTGGCCTTATCATAGGTGACGCCAGTAATCTTCAGGCCAGCTTCCTTGGTGCCTTCAAACGCAGCGGAAGTAATGCCAGTAACAACGGAAGCATCTTCGGAAACAGGCAGTTCGTTAGCAACGAACTTGTCAGCGGCCTTACTACCGGGAACATTGGGGGTAAAGGTGTCATCGCCATTGGCGGTGAAGTTAAAGCTGAGGGTTTCGGTGGTTTCGTCAACAGAAGCAGACCAAGAAGCTTTAGCGCCCTGAGTAAAGGATGCAGCAGTGCCCTTGGTATACGCACCTTCAGTGAAAGAAGCCTGCGTACCAACGCTCTTAACGGCCTTAACGGTTCCAGTGGCCGGGGTAACGGTAACATTGCCAGCGGGGGTATAATCGCCCTTGGCAAGAACAGCGGTGGCGGATTCGCTGGTAACTTCAGTGGCAACGCTACCAGCAGCAACAACAGAACCGGTGACAGTACCAGCGGGAGTATAGTCACCCTTTGTCAGAGTGGCGTCAGTGGGAGTCTGGTCGATGGAAACATTGATGGAACCAGTAACGGAACCGGTGGCCTTTACGCCGCTAATGGTCTGACCAGAAACGGTGCCCTTTGCGCTATCCTTCTTGGCAAGTGCGCCAAGGCCAAGTGCGGTAAAAAGTTCGTCGGCAGTAATGTTGTCCTGCATATCGATACTGGCGATTGTGAATTCCTTCTTGACATAGTCGCTAAGGTCGGTCTTAGTAGAACCGATAGCTTCCCAAGAATAGGTGCCAGCAGGATTTTCAACGGTGATATATTCGATGTACGTACCAGCTTCAGCGCTTGCGTCCTGAACAAGCGCCAGAATATACATGGTATCAGCGCTTGCGGCGGGCAGTTCAGTATAAATCTTTACGTCAAACTTGTGGATAGAACCAACCTGCGCATCGACATATGCCTTAACGGTTGCAGCATCGGCGATCTTGCCGTCGCCGTCGCTGATAGCGGTTGCAATGTTGTGTGTAGCAACAGTACCAAGCTTAGAAAGTTCTTCGCGTGCATAAGCATCCTTAATTTCATAAAGCTTGTCAAGTTGAACTTTAGAAAGATAATAAGTAGTATCAGGCATAATAGTAAATCTCCTTGGTTAAATTATTATTAACAGCTATGCTGCCATTAAACAAATGTGAAAATGATTGTTTCGTCTGCTTCATCGACAGTTGCGCTAACCTTTTTCCCAATTTCTGTTGTGATTGCGCGTTGTGTCATTGTTCCGTCAGTGTTTTCGCCGGTAACATCATAAAGTTTCATGATACCCGGCGTTGTTGAATTTGCATTAGGAATCGCGCCAGAACCAACCGCAACATACTGAATCCCGTCAAAATAGTACACACTACTCGGACTAAGTCTGTCAATATAAATTGCGTTGGTTGTCTTTTTTGTCAATTCAGAATATGCTTCATCGTTATAAAATTCACCATCATGGAAATAAGCGCGAATAAAAATATCGTTGCTGTAGCCGTTTTTCGCAAGTTCGCCATAAGTGGATGTGCCGTCACCAACAATAACACAAAGCCCTTGCTTAGCGGTGTCCACCAAACACACTTCGCCTTCTAACGGGATGAATGTATTAGCCGACTTTTGATAGTTGTAATCGTTGTCTCTGCGAAGTTGCAGAACAACATTCAAAATCTTATTCGACAAATCATCCACCTCCTTTTGGCGCCTTGCCGCCATTCAATACAAGTGTAACATCGTCTTCGTTTTCAAGATGTCCAACACCAACAGAATTTACGGTTGCATAACCGTTTTCGTCAACGCTAATCTGATTTTGCTTGTCAGAACTTTTAAGTCCACCAACAATAACGTCGGTGGCTGGGTGTAGGTTGACTTCGCCATTTTCAAGCATTTCAACAGTAACAAGGTTGCCGGTTTCGACAGGTATGTCGCTAATTTCGTATTGCTTGGTTGTTAAATTCCAAAGCATCCAGTAACCAGACGAATCGGGTTTTGGCGGATGATTGTTTAGTTCTTCTGCATTAGATGCAATTTTGTTGATGCGCGCTTCCATCTGGGAAAATTCACTTGGAACAAGCGGCCACTGGTCATCTCCAGAAAGCGATTGTGGAATTTCGACCTGAATTGCATTGCTGTGCCTGACAGTTCCGTCTTTTGTTCCGCGTAACTGAATAATATAAGTGCCGCTGTTAGCAAGGTCGTGTTTTGTGAGAAGCGTGGAAATACCGCCTTCAACCGCTTCAAGACGGATAATATTCAGTTCACGTTTGTATCGACAAAGTACATCCCATGTATAACCAGCAGGGATATCGCCAGAAATATACAGTTCGCGTGTCATGTGGTCGTATTGCATTGCAAGCGGATATCCAATGCTTTCGATCTTCCAGTTGTCAAATGTAATCACTAAACCACATCCTTCCTCACGCCATTTTTATTAAGCCAGTCGCGCAACGACCCAATTGGCGCATTGTTAAACACGATAGCTCTATATCCGTCTGTTGCCCACTTGTTTTGTGCGGTACTATATGCGCTGATTGTATCATATTTCAAAATCTTTTCAGAACCAGACGTTACGACGCTTAATGTATTAAAAACAACGCCGTCTGCCGTAAAATCAATCGAAAATTCTGCGTCTTCGCCAATAGTTGCGGATATGTCCTGATTTAGCACCCATGTTTCAGCGCCGGAATATTTCAACCATACAATTTCACCATTATAAGACACTGCATCCACATCGTTCCCGTTAAACGAAATTGACGAAGGCGTGTCTCCATTCTTCATTTTAAGCATGACACACCACCTTACGCAGTTGTAATCGTAAGCGTCTTTGTGGTAGAATCGTAGCTAAAAATGCCGTCTACATATGCTTTATTACAAACATCGACATCATTTGTTGGTGCCTTCAATGCAGACATCGTGCCAGATACGGACAGGTTCCCACCAACCATAAGGTTGCCACTAATTGTGCCGCCAGTAAGCGGAAGTTCCTTCGCCGCCACGTCATCAACATACTTCTTGTTTGCAACATGATTGTCCGCAGTTGGCGCAGGATTTGCAACAATCTGACTGGCAGAAGTGTATCGGACAATCGAAGAAGCGCTTCCGTTGTCTGAAACAATGCAAACATCAGGGCTTGTTCCATTTTGCAAATACGCCTTCAATTGACCCGCCTGCGCAGGAACAATCGGCAGTCTGCCAGACACAGCATCGTCTACATATTTCTTGTTTGCGCTATGATTATTGTCCGTTGGCGTGCCAACATACACTGGAACATAGTCTGCCTGCGTGTCCGCCTTTACGAACGCCGCCGCACCAGCAGTTGTTCCGGTTAAGCGCGTTCCAGACGTGCCAGACGCTTCAATTGTAGAACCAAGATAAAGCGGCGCGTTACCATCGACATGAATTTTCTGTGCGTTTGTAATTTTGCGTCCACCCATATCGATATCGCCAGTCATCGTACCACCGGAAGTAGAAAGCATTGTTTCGGTCGTTTGTGACCACGCGTTGTTGGTGTACATAATGTTGGTAGAAATGCTTCCAGAAATACCACTAAAAATAATTTCCCCATTATTATAATATGCAAGACGATATTCGTTTGAATCAAGAATACCAATAACAATTTTCCCATTAGAAATTGCTGAATTGACTTCTTCGATGGTTTTGTCTGCATTTAAACCAGCAACTTGGTCGCGCGTAAATGTAACTTTAAAAACGCGTCCGTCAACATATGCCTTGTCAGCCGCTTCGTGTTCATTAACAGGCGATGAAGCGAGGGTTAGGGAACCAAGCATCGCCCCGCCACTAACAGGAAGATATTCGCCAGACTTATCCGCGTCTTCCCACTTATCACCATCTGCATTATGCAGGTAATGAATTGCTCTGGTTGATACCGTATTCCCGCCTAAGATGATGTTTGTATAGCCGAACGTAAACCCAGCGTCGCCAGATTCTGCTATTTGCCCGTTCATTAAAGGAAGTTCACTGCTTTTAATATGAACCGCAAGAACCTTGCTTGATTCGTAAGCAGATTTAATCTGCGCCCAAGTTTTGTCTGCTGTGTAGGTTCCATTGCCGACATCTTCCGTTAGGTTGATAATAAACTTTGCGACAGAACCAGCCGGTTCAGCACCAACATCTGCGGCGGTAAGATTGACCTTGCCGGTTTTTCCGTTGACAGATTCGACGGGGTGGTCGCCACCACCAGCTTGTGCAACAGATAGTGCGTGTGCGGCTAATCCGCGAGCAATATTGTCAGTCGCCATCAGTCAGCACCAAGCTTTCCAAACACGGTGAGTCCACCACCGGCGACAGACTTAATTTCAGCCTTAATTTTCACGACCCCATCAGCAGGAACTGCATAAATGCCAGCTTCAGAAATCTTTTCGCTAACATCGAAATTTGTCATATTAATACATGAAAGCGGTATAAAATCAGCATTGATGTTCGCCTGACCAAGAATCTGAACTTCGAAACTGGTTGCTTCACCACTTGCCTGAACAATCAACTGCGAACCAAGATTGGGGTTGGAAAGGACATTGCTTTCACCCACGCTTGTCGCATCGCTAAAAAAGATAAAATTATCCAAAACCTTCATACTATCACCTCGTTATTAAGTTTTCATAATGTAACACAATGAATAATATTCAATCTGTGGGCCAGCATCAACCTTACCAAATGAACCGATAACGCCAGACGTATTTCCACCAATTATAAACCTGTCCACAAGATTCGGCGTTCCGTTAGAACCATTACAAAGAACAAATCCAGATGGAATCGCAGAAGCCGCACCAGACCACATTACAATAGCGCCAGATGGCATAAACATTTTTACATAATCAGGAATACCGCCAGCATTGGCGACTGCGCCGTCGGCGTCATATGTCGACTTCAACATATCGCCACCACCAGCAGAAGCGATTGCATCACTAACCGCTTTTTCGCTTGGAATTTTGTCCGTTGACGTTCCAAGCGTTTGGGTTATTTCTGGTGTATTGGTTAAGCTGTTATAGTTGCCATCGAACGAACTTGTTCCAGCGCCGATGTTTGTTCTTGCCTGTTCTTTTTGGGCGTCCGTAAGTTGTTGCGTGCTGTATGACACATATTCCGTTGCTTCTGGCAATGCGCCAACATCCGTTGCAGTCAAGGATGGATTGTCTGCAAGCGATTTCCCGTTGATTGTATTTTCGCCAGTTAAATATCCACTATCATTTGCCAGCTGAGATGTTTTTGTTGGAATCACCGTAGAATCCGGCAGTGCTCCGACATCTGCGGCTGTCAAAGATGGACTTGTCGAAAGATACTTGCCGTTTATCGTTGCGGTATTAGGCAAAGCATTGACATCGGTTGCGGTCAAAACCGGATTGTCTGCAATAGACTTGCCATTAACAGTATTTGCCGATGTGAGGAACCCGCTATCGTTTGTCAGTTCGCTTGTTTTTGTCGGGACAACCGTCGTATCTGGCAACGCACCAACATCAGAAGCCGACAGAACGACGGCACCCGTCTTTGAATTGACAGATGACACAGGGTATGGCGGTTCATTCCCTTCGCCATACAAACCAAAATCTGACGGCGTTTTATTCCCAATAAGTGTCACGCTGTTAATCGACGGCTTGTTTTCCAGCTTGTTATAGTTTCCTAAATCACCACCACCGGGAGCGGCAATGGTGCTTGTATTTGATAAAACAACCGCAGTTGACAAGTTTGACCAGTAGGCTACATTGACGATGTCGCCAGTCGAAATCAACTGCGAAGTAACAATATAAGCCTGAAAGTCATTCGAATCATCTTCGGCATATGGCATACGAACAACAGCAAGCCTATCAGTTGCAGAAATAACGCGCGCAGAAACAATTCGTGGATAATTCTTCAATATAGGATAAATGGTGTCTTTAACAATGTTTTTGATTTGTTCGACAAATCCAGTCGCATTATTCATTTCACCACATCCTAACTAAAAGTGAATTCATTTACTGACGTTGCCGTAATTGACATTGTGCCAGTTGTACCAATAGGCAGTTCAATTCCGCTGATAAGCAGAACATCTTTGTCTGTTGTATATGGACGAATACATTCAATAAGTCGATTTTCCCGCAAATGAAACATTGGCGCAGAAGAAATTACAACAGAACGCTGTTTGATCGTTTGACGCTTTAAATAATACTGCGCAAGTTCATTACACTGGTCGTCCGTATAGTAAGCGACGTCTTCATACGGCGGATACGTCTTAATACCAACAACCTGAATTGCAGTTGGCGATGACGTGTTTTTATTCTGTGCACGCCCTTTCGCCTGTTTACCATTCGTCGTATATCCAATTACGATAATATCGTTATAAAACGTACCAAAGTCATGCGTAGCATCTTCCGACAACATTTCTTGTTCGGTTGGTGTGAAAGTCCACAAAATAGGCTTCGAACTATCAATAATATCGTCTTGCGTCGGTTCTATCGTCAGTCTTCCATCGACATCGTAGTAAATATATGCACCAAGAATAGTTGCATATTCAAGAAGAATATCCGCATATGTCTTACCATATTCCATACGAATTTCATATGGGGTATTAATAGCCTTCCAGACCGTTCCATTATCTTCGTATTCTTTTGTAACATAGTAAGATGCAAGGTTTGGCTTAATTGGGTCAACGGCGTTGGTTTGCGGTTCGCCCTTTTCGTCAACATTTTCACCAGTGAACCGTGACGTTTTTAGCAGTTTAGTCAATGATTCATATATATTAGAACCATTGGGAACGATATAGATACCATCAAGATTTCCCCACATCGTCCCATCAAGAAAACACCATTTATCAATAAGATGTAGCGTAATCGTTCTACTGGCAGGGGAATTCACTTCTTCAACAGTGTTTACATAAAAAACGCCCTGCGGGAAATAATACGGCGTTCTGTCAGAAAGGTAAACACCGATCCACAGTTTTACCATTCGCCCATACCACAGGTTGTATGCATCCACAGTAAACTTGCCATCAGAATTGTCAAGTTCAATGTCGGCAGTCCTTCGCGTTCCATTTTCCATACCGACAGAAAGACTGCCCGACATATCCACATAATCGTTTGTGATTTCGCCATAAGCGGTTCCGTCGTTATTAACCCACTCTAACTTAACAGCGGTTTGATAGTTTGTTTTTAAAAGTGCGAGATATTCGCTATATTTATCAGGATAGGTTGCCACGGAATCACCACCTTATGCTTCACCAATAATAACACTCTTTGACGCATCGCCAATTTCTGCCCAGCCGATTGTAACAACAACCGCCTGTTCAACATATTCATCTGTAATCTTTTCAGAAACAGGGGAATTCAAACGAACTTTCCACAAATTGCCCTTTCTGTCTTTCAAGAACTTGTCACGTCCATCTGTGGTCAAATCCTTCAGTTCATCCATAAGTTCAACAGAATCGCTATAAGCAACATCACTACAATTCCCGATAAACGCAGAAAGCGTTCCAGACCAATAGTTAGCGGCAGAATTCTGAATCTTCGCATACTTTGTAAAATTCTGTAGTTCATTGAAAGTAGTATTATTGCTCATACTACCGCTCGAAACATCAAGGTCAAACGAATATGTTTTATTATACTGATATACGTCCCCATCAGATTCATCGCATACGATTAAAGACCATTCCCACCATTGCGGCGAAGCAACGTTAGAAGACGCAACGGCGCCAATCTTTTCTCCAAAAACAGGAAAAACATAGTAAATAACGCCAGTCATATTGCGAACAGAATAGTCAACAAACGAATTCACGAACGGTTCAACAGATGTAATTCTGCGCAAAAACGCAGAACCAACATCGTTTCGATAAACAATCCAACCAGTAAGCGGTTCTTCGGAAGAAATGTTACCAGCGGCAAAATTTCCATTATACAATGCCAGCATTAGCGTTTCGTTGTCCCAAGTGGGAACAACTTCTACATCTTTATACAAATCCACTTCTTCGGAAGAAAGTTCCCTATCTTCAATCCAAACATATCGAATATTAATATCGCCAGAAACAGAAATAGAATTCCATCTGACATTTGTGTTTATGACAAATTCATCATTTTCGCTATAAATTGTTTTTGTGTTAAAAACAGGGAATAGTTCATTGCTTGGATACAAATCGTTTCTTGGATAAAGTAAGTCAAACGTCGTATAATTTATGATGCGAACAAGCGCCGGAGAAATAATTATTGTTATCCATCCAGCGTAGTAACCTTGCGCGACAATATTTTTCTTATCGCCATTAACATCCAAATAATAGTTCGAACCATCGGAACTAACATTTATATAGTAGGCGGCGCCATTTTCGTCAATTCCATCAGCCCTATAAATGCTATTATTCGTGCCGCTGTTATAAAAACTAAACACATGCGATACGGTTCCGGGGAAATCCATATTCGCACCGTTTACATTGTCGTAAACAACCTTATTCCCCGCATCGATATGCAAATATTTTCCGGAATAACCCCAGTAGCCGTCCGTGATATAACTATAATTGTTATTTGTCGGCGTTCCGTTAATATAACTAAGTTTGTTCCACTTAACAAGAACGCCAGAATCTGTAGAAACCGTAGCAGTAACAAGGTTTTCAAACGAAACAAAATCGTACTTAACAGCAAACGCCATGAAGTCAGTTTCTACGCTTGTTCCGTCATTCAACCAGCACTTAACCATAACTTCTTCTGTTGTGCCGTTAAGGAAACCGTCGTATGTTACACGGACATCTGACGAATAAATGTTGTTTTCGTCAATAGTGTTGACGACTTCTTCGCTGCTATCCTTATTGCGGATAATCCAACCAAAACGTTCAACACCGACACCCTGCGCCTGCGTTACAGACGCGACAAATGTGTAAGAACGCGCCGTCACCGTAGAAACAAAGTTTGTGATTGACACGCTTGCGTTCGCATACGCCTTAAACACGTTTTCATATGATTCGTATTTGTCGCTATCAGACCAATACGAAGTCATTGTCCACTTATATTCTTCGCCATTCGTCATTCCAGAATTAGACGGGACGCTAACGACAAGTTCGTTTGGCGTCCCATCATAATTTACGGGGAAAAGTGGGGAAGATAAAGCAACGACGCCGCTATCATACACTGCTGTAGACACGGCGTCGTTTTTCATAATCTTTAGCCGATATTTAGTTGTAGGGCTTGTTCCGTTAATTCGACAGCGAAAGTCGTTTGCGACGGTCGCATCAATGGTATAGTCAGACGTAAGCGTCGAAGGAATAAGACCCGAAGGACGATACTGCCCCATTTAACGACCACCTCCACTAATAGGAACATATCTACGCAAAACAGACGTAAGCGCAAACGAATCAGCCTTTGTCATACTACTAAGCGGGTTTCCGCCAAGGTAAATATCATGACTGTCATTAGAAACACTGTTTCCGCTAGTGACAATATCAGAAAAACGATTTAGCATCGCATTAAGCGCAGAAGAATTATCAAGCATCTTTGTCAGGGCGTTTGCTGACGCAAGAAATTCTTTAGATTTCTGCGGCGAAAGAATCTTAGAAGAAAGATCGGGGCCAAACACCGTTTCGTCATCCGTCGTGGCTTTAATACCGCCAATCCCACGAAGAATACCGCCGGAATCGTAAACTTTATATGTTTTGCCATTCTTACTGATGGTTGTTGACCCGTCCTTGTTTTTAGTCCAAGTCGAACCATCGGCGCCCTTCATTGTACTACCAGCTTTCGCTCCGCTAACAAAATTTTTACCCTTTTCAGAACCGATAGTATACGTTCCGCCAGAAGAAGATTTAGCCGTGTAACTGCTTCCAGAAGAAGTCTTAGTTCCAGAAGAACCCTTACCGGAAGAACTTCCCTTAGAACCAGAAGAACCCATTATTTCGCTGACGGCTTCGTTCATGATGTCGCGTCTGTTTCCGGCATCTTTGTCGCCACCCCATGAAATTTCACCGGTTTTAGCATTAACGGTACCAATATAGTTCTGATTTTTGTCGTAAACACTATAACTCTTTCCGCCATCATCACTAACGGCAGAACCGCCACTCTTAGTGCCGAAAGAATCGTCGATGCCATATCCAGAACCGTGTATTGTACCAGAAGAAGTTTCCCAGCGTTCGATATTTGGGTCTTTTTCGTCTTGCCATTTTTTGATTTCTTCTTGTTCTAATTCAAGGTCTTTAAGCTTCTTAATAAGGTCTTCAAATGCGCCACCAGTATTCTTGATAATTTCCTTAAATTCAGGGATGTCTGTTTCGTTAATTGCCTTCAGAAGTCGCGTCATGGCGTCTTCTTCCGTCGTCAACTGCTTTTGCACGCGTTCCCACTGCTTCTTCAGCGCATCAAACTGCGCTTCGGCAGCATCCTTCTGCTTATTAAGACCGTCAATGATACTTGCGTACTTATCGATAACATCCTGTTGCTTCAGCTTGATTTCAGCATCGCGTTCTTCGTATTCGGCGTCACGAACTTCCTTCTTCGCTTCTTCAACAGCAGAATAATCAGCAGTCCAAATCCACTGGCCATTTTTATACATGCGGACATTGCGGTTAGCCAGCGTATTCTGAAGCTTCGTTTGTGCCTTCGCAAGAGCAAGTTCCTTTTGCGCGACTTCATATTCAAGCTTTTTGTATTCATACTGCCGTTCAAATTCGTTGGTGATATAATCCGCCTTGTAGATTTCATCTTCCGTCAGCATTTCAAGCTGGGCAAGATAATCATCGAACAAGACGCGGCTTTCATCGGCGATTTCATTCAGCTTAGACGAAATCTTTTTATAATCGTCTTCGTTGAACATCGCTTGGCGAAGGCTTTCGTCAAGATAGTCGGCGGACGACATAGAAGCTTCGAGTTCCTTGTCGATTTCATGCATACCGTCAGCAACTTCGTTCAGAATACCAAAGAACGATTCGTGAAGTGCCTTGATGGCTTCGTTCTTCTTAATTTTCGCTTCAAGTTCATCAAGCTTTTCATCAAGCTTGTCTTGTGCTTCATCAAGAAGATCGTTGATTGCATCTTTTACCTTGGAAAGCGCATCTTCAACTTCCTGTGCGGTATCTTCTGCGTTCTGCTTCTCCCAATCGGAAAGTCCCTGCTGAAGATCGCGCCGTTCGTTGTAGTACCCCCACCAAGCCTGCTGAAGCTTTTGAATTTCTTCCGAAGTGTCTTTGTAACCTTTTGCACGAAGACGGTCGGCTTCTGCGTGGACAGCATCCATAAGATTCTTGTAGATTTCCAGTTGCTTGTTTACTTCTTTACGATAATTGATTTCATCATCATTATTTTTGTAAACATCGGAAACCTGTTCGGAAAGATACAGTTCATGTTCAAGCAGTCGAATTTCGCGTTCGTATGCAGTTTCTGCACCAGACTTGCCAGAAGAACCAGAAGTTGTCTTTGATCCAAGATTACGAAGATAAGAAATAGTCTTGTCGTAGTTTTCAAGATTCTTCTGCGCAATGGCAAGCTTTTCTTCGATGTCAGCTAATACACCATATGCCTTACCGGCTGCGGTCGGACTAAGCTTGCCTTCTGCATTAGCAAGAGCAAGTTCATCTTTCTTTGCCTGCAAAGCTCGGTAAATAGCTTCGGCTTTTTTGTCGTAGCTGTACGCTTCGTCAATGTTAGCACCAACCTGTGCGGCTGCGGCGGTAGCGGCATCGTTTATCGCCAATTCATATTCGGCGCGTTGTGCTGCAATCAAATCTTCCAGTGCTTTTTTGTTGACGCGATAACCATTTTCAGTCCACACCATTGCGCCGTATACTTTATCGCCATAAGCTTCAGCAAGGTCAGCGGCAGCGTCGGCAGAAACATATCCGGTTTCGGCAAGTTCTTCTTCTGCGGCAACAACAGCAGCAACCTTATCTTTAAACTTTTCAATTTGTTGCGCTGGTGTTTCAAGCTTTATAGAATCAGAAAAGTCTTCGCCAGCATTTGCTGCGTTCAACAAATAACGGATAAGCTCCGTCAAGTTGATGCCTGCGGCAGACATCGCTTGAATCATCGCATAAATCGCTGGATTGGTTCTGCCAGTAAGAATATCGGCAAATCCGTTCAGCGCTTCATCGTCACCTTCAAGATACGCTTGGAATTGTTCTGAATTTTCAGCGACAATCTTGCCGAATTCATCATAAGCGTCGGGATATTCAACTTTAACATTCGAAATTTTTTCAGCGTATGTTAACGTCGAATCGTACCACTGTTCATACGCATCAGCGACACCTTGAAATAACAAATTGCCGTTTTTATCAACAGCGGTTGCCAACTGTTTAACCCAAGGAATAATAGTGTTGTAAAGTTCGTCTTCCCTTTTTTCTATTTCATCTTTTAAATGGTTGGCTCTGGCGGTAAAACCATCTTCGATATCCTTGTCATAAGCCTTTTTAAGCCTATCCAAATTCGCCTGTGCAACAGAAAGGATTTCTTCAGGATCGTATGTTTCAGTTCCAGTTGATGCCATTCCACCCCAAAGGGATGTGGCAACAGAAGACGACGTGGTGTATTTGTAGCCGCGTTCATAAAGTTCTCGCGCGTCTCTTGCCGCCTGTTCACGCGCGGCTTCTTGGCGAAGTTTTTCAAGTTTAATGTTCTGTTCTAATTCTTTGTTTTCTTCTTTTAGCTTGTTAATTTCATCCTGTTCAATAAGACCGCCCGTTCCCTTATTGATAAGCCCCTGAAGTTCGTTAATTCTATCAATATTTTCTTGAATCTGCTGGTTATATCCTTCTACAGCAACAACAGACTGGTCGTATTCATCGTTTAAGCTTTGCAGTTCAGAACTAAGTTCAGCAGATGATTTATGAAGCTTATCAAAAATATATACAAGTGCAGTTACTGCTGCAACAACACCAAGAATAACCTTCGGCATTGCGATAAGCTTAACGACGGCGTTGGTAGCGCCAAGAACCTTTTTTAGATTGATAATACCAACTGCCATGGACGAAATCAACGCGACAATTTTCGTTGCATTGACAACAACCTGATTGCTGAAGATTTTCATAAACGCTTCTGCAACTGACAGTAGCGGCGAAATGATACCTTCAACATTAAAATTTTGAACAAATGTTTGTGCAAGTGCGGTGATTCTGTCTTGCTTCGCAGCAATACTATCTTGATAGATAGAATATTTCTGCATAGCCTTGCCGTTACTGTTAAGCGCAGAATTTTCAAGCTTTAGCGCTTTATCGTAGTTGCTCATGAGCGCCAAAAACGACTCGCGCTGTCGTGTACCCGCAATGGCGGTTGCCAACGCCTGTTTTGTCAGGTCGTCATAGTTCGCCCAACCCTTCGCAACATCATCAAGGATATCTTGTGCATCACGGAAGTCCTTGTTTGTATCACGAAGTCTGATGCCAACTTTAGACAAAACCTTTTCAACGTCATTGACATACGTTGAAATGTCAGTATATTCACTTTCCAAATCTTCGGAAAGGAAAGTGCCCGCTTTAACAGAACCAATTCTTGAAAGGATGGTCTTCATGGATTCGCCGACCACCGAAGCGGTTCTTTGTGTAACTTCACGAACCGTCGCCACATAACCCAATAGACGTTCAAAAGATACGCCCGCCTGTGATGCTGTTGACGCGGAACGCTGAAGCGCAACCGCAAGGTCGTCAACACTTGACGCAGATTCGATATCGACCTGCGACATAGCGTCAACGACGTGCATTACGTCTTCTGTTGCGATTTTATAACCGTTTAAAACAGAAGTCAAATAAGAAGTCGCATCAGCAGATTCAATCGCGCCAATACGCGACATAACCATAGATGCTTTAATAAGGGAAGCGGTTTCTTCAGCCGTTTTCCCCTGCCTACTTTAATATTACATCGAAGGTCGTTAATCTTCGATGAAATCCCAGTTATTTGATATAGTATTGTAAATACATGAAGAATAATTATCTATAAGAAGTCGTTGAAACGCAAAATCTTTTATGGCAAGAAGTTCTTCATCGGACGGAAGTTTGTCATTTTCACACACGATTCTAAATTCTTTTAGACCAAGCTTCCTAAGAACAATCCGTCTACAATTTTCTTTTTCTTCAAAATCTTTTTTCGTCATATATCCGAACTTAACCACAAGATTATGTCCGCCACCATCATATTCAAAATATATATTTTCATCTTTGAAATAACCATCGACAAAATACATATCTATTGAATAATTTAACAAACAACCATATAATTCCACGATATGTTTTTGTTGCTTGCTAATATTCGGAATTGTTTCTTCATGGTTTTTATGGCGTTCATAGAATGTTATACGGGTTTTCTTCAATATTTCTTCACTTTGAAATGGAAATTCATATCCATATTTTTCCATATTATTCTTTTTCATCCTATCTTCTATTTCTCTATTTCTAAGTGTACACGCAACGCCATATTTTTCAATATTTGTTTTTGAAAACTTCTTTGGCCTACAAGCCATACAGCAACAATCGTCTTTTGATTCCAGATATCTTCTATACGCCTTTTTGAAAACCTTTCCACAATAATCACACTGAACGTCAACTTTTATACCAGACCCAACCGGCAGATCATCAACCATTGCGACTATTTCTTCTGATTTTCCGTAAACATCATAACCAAGGCGCTTAAAATGTTCGTAGTTGTATGGTGTAACTATAACTTTTACTTCTTTTTGTATTAACAATACCATTATCCTTTCTAAAGTATTAACGAAACTGGGATTTGCTTATGGATTTCCCATAAGAATAGACCATATCTTTACCATGTAACAACATGATATCCCCCATTTCGGAACACTTGTTCCTACTCCTTACGGATGGTCGTTGAACCTTTTCGCTTATTTTATTATAACACACACAACACAAAATGTCAATATGTAAATTGTAAACAAATTGTTAACAAAAATAAACGAACTTGGCTGCTGATTACCCAATCTTTATGATTGTCACTATAAAAATAGTACATAAAGCTCTAAGGGACTCCCAGCAATTAAAGGGATTTAACGTGACCTATGTTGTTAAGCCACTCGTTGGCACCTCCTGCCACCTGCGTTACGGTCGCAGACATTTCTACGGCCAAATCGGCATATTCCTTCCGCAACTTTTGTGTTGCTTCTGCGGTGCCCATTGTGACCATTTCAATATCAGTGAACGCCTTATTCAGTTCTTGTGCAACATCAATCGCCTGACGAATCTTGGAAATCGCCATCCACATCAAACGATATGCAACAGTGTAGTCCGTTACACGCGCCGTTGCATCTTTGAACCCTGCGACAATATTAGATAACAGGCTGTGTTCTTTTAGATAAGACTTTACAGACTGATTAAGCAGACGGTTTTTCTTTTCTGTTGCATCAGCTTCTGCATTACTTGCTTGCGTTGCCTTGTCGGACGCGTCAAGAACTTCGCGTTGCGCCCTTGCAACCCGTTCAAGTTCTATAACTTGTTCACGAAGGCTTTGTGTTTCGTCGTCTTCTACAAAGCCCTTCTTTAACAAAGCATTTTGAAGTCGTAGTTCAGCTTCCGTAATGTCGTTAAGTGTTTTTTTATACGCCGCAAGCCGTCCGCTTGAACCAGACACGTCACCTTGCAACTGAACAAAGACTTTATTGATTTCATTAAGCCGCTTTCTGGCGTCTGGCGCATCAACATTAAAGTCTTTTAGAAGCTGGTCTAATTCCTTCCAACGGTCTGCAAAAGTACCTTCAGACAAGTCGAACTTAGCTTCAAAAGCTTCAACCTGCTTAACAAGTTTTCCATATTCAGACGAAAGCTTCGCCGTTCTATCCTGAATCTGCGTTGTGACGTTTACCCACTTGCCATCTTCAAACAACTGTGTTACGCGAACAAGCTTTTCACCTTCGCCTGCAAGTTCGACAATTCGTTCACGAACACCAGAAATAGAATCCGCAAATTCCTGAACACCAACAACCTGCGAAGAACCCCTTCCGCCGATTTCGCCCATTGTGCGATTGAAATGTTCAATTTCATCCGCGCTGAACGTACTTTTAATCTTTTCGCCAAGCTTGCCGATTTCGCCTTCAAGCTTCGAAATCGTATCGGTCTTTACGTCGCCTTCAAGCGTCTGCGCGGCATCGCGCATCTTTGCCTTTAGGTTGACATATTCACTTTCAAGCTGGCGAACCGAATCAACATGCTTTTGCAGGTCTTGTGCATATTGCGTTCCAAGACCAAGTAAATCAAATTTTTGGTCGCCAAGTTGCTGTTTAAGTTTCTGAAGGTTAAGTTTAACTTCTAAAGGAGTCTTCCCCAAATCGTTCATCAACTGAACGTATTGGTGCCTAATTTTAGTGAACGTGCCCTTTGGGATATCCACTGTCGGACGAAGTTCGATATTTTTGCTGATTGACGCTTCAAGCTTATCCCATTGCTTTTTAAGCTTTGCATCAGCCTGCGGGTCTAACTGCGGAGTTGCTGTAAATCTAAGTTCAAAATCTGGCAAATTCGTTCACCTCACTTATATCTTTCAATCTGAAGTCCGCCAAGCGAACCAAATTCTTCGTTCACCATTGCCGTAATTCCGCTTCCAGAAAGGAACGCGTCTATATCATCGGTCGTCTTTTCAATAAAATGCGCGCCATATCTTGACATATTATGCAATTTCCCACCAACTTCAGTGCCGTTTTCAAGTGCATCAATAAAGTCTGGCATATCAACAAAGTTACCATCAACATCGGTATATCGGCCAAGATATTCACTTGTTTTTTTTGTTGCCAATCCATACATCTTATCTTCGGAAAAATACGCCATATTCGAATATCCGTCTTCAATGCCTTCTGTTTTTTCAACCATAATCACACGCTGAAGATATCCAGAACGCTTATACGGTTTTTCGCTTTGCGACTTGTATTTCAAATACCATGGCGCAGTTGGCCCAAAAGCTTCACCAACATTTTCATATAACTTTCTTGCAGCAACTTTTGTAAGTTCGGTGACAGAACCCTTACATCCCTTAGAAAGAAGTTTTTCAAGTTCATCGGTGTTTGTTAAATATTTGCTAAACTTGTTCCATCTTCCAGCCATAAAGATTCACCACCCAAATTACAAAACGGCAAAAAGAAGGCTGCGCTTAACGCACAGCCCCCTCATTGTATCCGATAATATAGTTAAGATTTTTTAGAACGTCCTTGTTTTCACCAAGAATTTTCATTGATTCTTCAAGGTCTTTCGCCATGTCGGTTGTGCCGACATCCAGAAGAACCTTTCGAAGCATTGCGGAATCGCCAGTATCAAATGCTTCGTCAAACATTCTGCAAAGACGGTCGTAATCGTTCTTCACATAATGCTTAATAAACATATCAAAGTTAGCCGCCATGCAGCGGTCGTACATTTCTTCGCTTCTGTCGTCAATTTCAACATCGACATAGGCAAGCATTAAGTCGAAGAACTTTGCCAGTTCCTTCATCTTTGCGATTGCGGTCGTATTGCTGATATCAAGTTCAGCCGCAACAAATTTTTTGTCACAAGAATTGATAAGGTCAACCTTTGCGGCGATTGGCATATAACGCGAAATCTTAACATCAGAAAGCGTCTTCGCGTCTTCGTGCGTAAAAGCTTCAAACATTTCACTTAATTTCATAAAACAAACCCCTTTACTGATTCAATAATCTGACCCCGGCAAGACCAATCAGAATCCCTTCCGCTTCGTCGCTGTCGCCAGTTGTTTTATCGTATTTATCGTCTACCCAAACAAAATTCAAGCCGTGTAATTCGTTTGCAAGTTCGATTGCAGCCTTCTTCTGGAATTCACGACGCGGTTTTTCTGGTTTTACACCAGCAAGACGACGCCATTCAGAAGGTTCCATTTGATAAAAGGCGCAATCATTGTTGATGCAATGACTATATACAGTCCCTTGCAACAACAAAAGAAGTTCACAAATGCGCTTATTCATCGCACTTGAAAGAGGAACATCTTCGACAAACACCACATCAACATCGTATGCTTTAAACAAGTCACCGACCATCTTGTAGATTTCGTCTATCCTGTCGAAAGCTTTTTTCTTATCAGACCGGAATCGACCATGATTTACAAGAACGCCATCTTCGTAGACAGAAAAACCGGTACTTGTCGTACTAAGATCAAGCCCAACAATAATCATTAGACCACACCATTCGCAATCAGATAGTAAAGAATGCCAAAACAGCCTCCGCCAATAAGAAAGTCAATGGCTACGCGCTTGGCGATTTCAATGACATCAATCTTGCTTTTTTCGTCAACGGCATGAATTCTGTTATCCATGTCCGTGCGAACTCCGTCTACTTTTCTATCCACTTCGTTGATTTTAGTTGTAAGCGCGCCAACATTTCTGGTCAAGTCTGCAACAGTCTTTCCATTTTCCGTTGTGGCAGTAGATATTTGCACCATCGTATCCTTGATGGCTTCAAGAGTGGCGGCAAATTGTTCCGACACCTTTGTATTACGTTCAGTTAAAACATTATTGCGTTCCAGCGCAATTTCTGTATGCCTAAGACGACCATCAAATTCGTCTTGGCGCTTTTCAAGCAAAGCGATTTCATCCATAGCGAACCTCCACCTATTATTCTGTCTAATTGATAAAGACGAATATAAGCGGCCTTACATTCGTTTGTAGCAAGGGAAAGCTGGTCTTGCACCAAGCATCTTTATAAAAATATTCTTCTTTGAACTATTTCCCTATATGAAAGGTGGGGCATTACGCCCCACCATATCAATCGACCGCAATGGGTTCGGATTCGATTTCCTTCTTCACCTTTTCAGGTTTGATAAACAAAACCTTCAAAAATTCCGCAGGAAGCCCAATGAAATAGTCAATATCGTCATACGAATAAGCGTTGGTTTCACCGTAAAATTCACCTGTTTTAAAATTAAAACTATAAATGAAGTCGGTTTTGCCGTTCGATTTTCGCATAACAGTGAAAAGAGGCTTCATAAAAGGTCTCCCTTACGCAGCGATGTCGCTGGTATCGTAAATGAAAATATCCCACAGAACAGGGGATTCGCAGGACTTGAGCGCTTCGAAGCTAATGCTATGAACGGCGGGGTCGCCATCAGCAGAAAGTTCGAGAGACCACTCTTCACCGGCCTTAGCCTTATAGATGACAAGCATACCAACGTAGTCCTTGCCAGAACAAGTGTCGCGGAACAGCGTCTTGCAGTTCAGGCGAACGTTCTTAGCAAAGGTTTCGGTAGAGTTTGTAATCTGCTTGGCAGAAGAAATCTTGGGGTTGTAGATAACAAGAACCTTACTGCCAGCAGGGACATCACCAGCGTTAAAGCTAATCTTCTTGGTTTCAGACGCATACGCAAACTTGCCAGACGTAGCCTGAGTAGCCTGTTCAAGCTTCTTGGAAACAGTTCCATCGTCGTTCAGAACATAAACAAAGCCGATTTCCGAACCAGCAGTGCCCTGAGCGGTATAGCTGGTGGTGACACCATCATCCGTGGCGACAAGAACTTCGTCAAACGGAATAATCGTAGCGTCAGTAAGAGACTTTACGCCAGAACCGGTCTGAATACCAATAGCGCCTTCGGTAATAACAGCACTTTCGATGGAAAGCTGGGATTCCTTGGAATGGCTGAAGCCGATGATTTTGGGGTTGCCAACACCGCCCTGTGCATAAACGACAGTACCGTTGTTGGAAAGAGTAGAATTCTTCAAATCCTCAAAACGGGTGATAAGGGAACCGTCGTCGAGGTCGAAGGCGTCAACAACAAAAATCTGCTGTACAGCAAACTTAGAAGTATCAATAGCCAACTTAATCATTCCTCCTTAAAAGATTAGGTCATCCAATTCAACGATTCCTTTATCTTGTTGAAGCTGGATGTTTCAATGTTTCCGGCATAATAGCCGAAGCATACATTATCATAAGACTTTATCTTATTGATACGAAGCAATCCGTCAAAAAACTGATACAAATACAAATCGCAAATTTCTTCAAAGCTTCTTCCAGAAGCCCACACAAGGCTTGAAATCTGCGGCGCAAGGAAACTTTTGTGCGCGCGCTTTGCTTCACGCTTACGACGGCGCCTTTCTTGGTCAATCAAAAACTTAACCGTCGTGTCGTTTCCCGGGTTGTATTGTTCCTTTTCAGTACGATTGTTCATATCCATAAAGTATTTTCGTATTTGCGTATAAACGCCAATGTCTATTTTCGTTCCAGTAGATGGACTAAGCAAGAATAAATCTTCCTTATCTGCCGATAACATAAAATCGTATATGTCAGTAAGCCACCCTATCTGCTTGCTAATTTGACTATCTTCATTCCACGTTATCTTCCCATCTTCACTTCTGGAAAGAGTTTCCCCACAAAGCATTATAAAAATATCATAAGGCTTTTCGGTTCTATAATCAATTCCGCTGTCATACAATTCAACCATTAGGTCTGACGGCTTCAGTGTAAAAATATTGATTGCTGAAAAAACAAAGCCTTCGCCAAGTTCAATCACATCACTAATCTTTGGATGCTTAACCGTCAAATTGCCAAGCACAAGCGGCTTGCCAAGAAGAAGGTCAAGATTATCCACAGTTTACACCACCCATGTTACTAAGGCTGTAAATCATTCGATATCCGTAATACATATCACCAAATCGAAGCACTTTCGCACTAATAGGTGTTACATTCTTGATAGACATATCGCCAATAGTTTTGTTGTCAATCATTGCATCAATCATACTGCACACGGAATACGGACGAACTTCGCCATTTTCCAAAGGCCAACATTCAAGATGGCAACCGACTTCAATATAAAGAAAGTCTTCAGAAAAGTACGGATTACCTTCTGGCGGATTTGAATATCCCATATAGACATTCACAAAAGTCTTTTGGTCGCCAACAGAATCCGCTTCGCGCGGCATAGGAAAGACATTTTTCAAATAAATGTCAGGCCAACTACTTGCTACTTCATCATACGGATTTGGCGCCGCATTGCTAGTATAGCGAAGAAGCTTGTCGTTGTTGCGAATAAGTTCAAACACTTTATTAACGATGGAATTCCACTGCTTATAATAAGCCATTCATCACCACGCGCCCTTCAATTTAATATTAGCAACAAATTTATGTTCACCGCTTTCGCAGACGACGTACACGGTACCATCAGTTCGCCTAATATTTTTAACGCTAAACGAATTTCCATCAATCACACTGAATTTATAACATTCAGACGGGATGTCTGTTTCATCGAAAATAGAGAAGGCGAACACATCTGGTTCGATAAATCCGTTTTTATACAAATAGCAACTAAATTTAACTGTATCGCCTTGCAGAATCCCATAGCTGTTTTCAGCATATGGGGATACGACAACCGTATACACATCTTCGGAAATTGCGGGAACATTTATCGCAATAGAATCTTTTACCTCCCGGTTTGCGTCAAGGCAAGCCGAAATAGTAACAAATCCATTCTTAACCACATTGACGATACCACCATCAACAGTCGCGACATCTTCATCACTGGTGTACCACACAACAGGTCTATCAACAATTTCTTTCCCGTTTTTCAAAACGGTTGCATTAAGCACGAAACTGTCACCGACAGACGCGGAAATATCACCCACATCAAGCTTGATAGAATAGGTGTTGGCGTCTGCAATTCCGTTCACAAGGTCGTCTGTGTCATAATTAACATAGGACGCTTCCATTGTAACTTCAACAAGACCGGCAGTCGTGTTATCCCAATAGATTTCGTTCATGAAGTTGTTTACGCCAACAGAAACGATCTTAAAGGCAGTCCACATTCCGGGTCTGCCAAAAAGAAGTCTTTGGTTGGGTCTTAATTGTTCGGAATCTGAATTGTCTTGCATATACAACGTTGTAATGCCGTTGATATACTTCAATCCAGTCAGCGCAACATCTTTTTCACTGTTGATTTTATCGTCAAAAACACAGGGGATTTTAATTAGTTCGCCGTGGTTATTATAGAAGCGAATTTCATTGGTACATCTGCGAATCTTTCCCTTCTGCTGATATAGCGTAGAAGAATCAAGCGCAAGACACAGCCAAACGCTCCTAAGATTGTTGTCGTGGTAATCGAACGTGATATAATCTCCCTGCTGTAAAATAGGTTCACCATACGGATACATTTGAACATACTTATGTCCAACGATTTGTTCTTCTTCCGTACCATCATAAATCCACGCCTTGTACCGCGTCATTCCATAGGATTGGCTATGGTCAAGTTCATGAAGAAAATCTTGGTGTTTAGAAGAATCGTGGACAATATATATCGGCTTGTAATCCGGGCTAATTTCAAACGTGTCCCTAAGATTATCAATTACGGTTTCTTCGAATCCGTTTCTCCCAATGCTTGCGTAGCAACCATCGACATTACTGTGCGATTTAGGTCTTAACGCCATCAGCCACCACCCCTACCAGACAGCCCCATATAGCCGTCTTCGCTGCCTTTATAGCTGTATTCGGAAATAAGGGAATCAACCATATGATACTTCTGATTTTCCCAGTTTTCATTCTGGGCGGTGATGTGGTTAGCCTGCGAAAAGAAACGTAACGATTTACCGGTCACAATATATTTCATGGCATTTTCGTCGTTCTTGGATTCGGAAATATATGGCACATTCATGCCTTCTGCAAGAATGTTGATTTCGCGGACGTCCAAATCGACGTTGAATTCACCGTAAGTGTACGCTTTTACAATAAGACCGGAACCAGCTTCTGGAACAAAATCAAGCTTCACAGTCGTTCCATCAAAGGACGAAGAAGATGTCATGTCCATCTTTTCTTCGTCTTCGATATACCAGCAGACATATTCAGAACCAACGGGCGGCGCAGGTTCCAGAATAAATTCATCTTCCTTGCCGTCGCATTCGAATACATACACATTAGTTTCCGGGTCTGTCCTGTCGGAAATATCTTTTCTGCAATCATACATAAAGTACGAAATTGCAAACTTTAAATAGCCAAAACGAATGGTGTTTAATTCACAACCATCTAAATTCTTGAGTCTTGGATCATTCTTTATCAGGTTGTTGGCTTTATAAACTTCAAGAAAGCTTGTAGCCATTACACACCTCCGTTCTTATATCAAAATTAGCCAATCACGCTAACCATGGCTTTATACAGGCGAGTTGCCATATCAATTTCCATATTGAAGTAGTTTTCAATAACCTTACGGTTTTCATACTTCATATTACCGAATGCGCCATTCATGTTCATAATGACAATCTTATAGAAAAGTGCATTTACAACATCGGACTGGAACTTCTTAGAAGTGGATTCGTCAAGATATTTAATAATGCGCTTTTCATCGCCATTACAAACAACATCAACAAGCGTTGCATCGCTCATATCAACACGTGAACGAATACCGAAGTTTTCATATTCCGCCGGATCGACGAAATAAACAATATTGTTTACCAGCAGTTGTCTATTGACGTTGCTCTTCAGTAAAACATTCATGTCTTCAGAAGAAATCGTGACAATATCGCCAAACTTAACATCAATTTCGATGTCCCCAGCCGCAGAAGTAAGCGTAACACCCATACAAGCATTACAACCGATTTCAACATTTCTGCGACCATCCTTATTCAAAGAAATCTTCTGGCGAAGACTTTTGTTCTCCGCCAGAAGCGTTTCATTCATCTTGATTACAGCATCAAGCTTTGCAAGGATATCACCATCAATAACAGGCTTAGTAGTATTAGCCATTTTCTAAAACCTCAATTCTAAAATATTTGTCTAAACTTAGACCGCCTGAATACCGAAGTGCGCCTGAGTAGCAATAGCAGCGTCGAACGCCATGAAATACTGATACTCACGACGGTTAATGCTGTTAACGGATGCTGGCGTATTCATAACGCGGATATAGTTTTCACGAACCAGCTTGACGGGCTTGTCGCCAACATCAGCAAGCAGGAAAATCTTATCATTAGGAACAAGCATATTGACGCCACCGTCAGCATCGCCAAGGGGAGCGGAACCATCAGTCGCCTGATTCAGGACAACGTGAGGAATACCATAGGCAACAGGCAGGAAACCAAGACGAAGGACTTCATCCTGAGAAGCGAAACCGTAGCTGGTGGTAGCAACAGCGCCCATCTTGTTCAGAGCGGGCAGAGTACCATAAGCCTTAACACCAGCATTATTCAGAGCCTGAAGATAGGAAATGGTCAGGGTATAGTTGTTGGCGTTGAAGGTGGAACGATACAGTGGGGTGTTGGTGATAAGGTTGGTGTTAGCAACCAGACCGACACACAGCTTGTACTGCGCATAAAGCAGAGACATGGCAACGCGGGCGATTTCCTTGCCCATGTCGATGTCGCCCTTCAGCATACGGATAACATCAATAGCAGTACCGGTGCTGTACACCTTGGGGGTTACGGTAACGGCAGTCTTCGCAACGCCATCAAGGAAAGTAACATTGCTCATATAGCTGTTACGCTGGGCAATGGGCAGACCCTTGGTTTCAATGTCATAAGTCAGAGAACCACCGACATCAACAGTGTCAACATTGGCGAAAACATTCATGGCCTGAGAATCGGTCTTAACCATGATACCAAGCAGAGATTCGGTGAAGATGGCGTTATACATAGATTCAAAGGTGGGATTGTCAAACGCGTTCAGAATGTGACGGGTTTCAGTGATTTCAGAAATACCAGACTTGGCGCCACAGTAAGAAAGGACGGCCTTACGGGTTTCATCATTCTTCTGATTATAAGCGGCAGTGTCATAAGAAAACTTAGCAACAAGACCACTGGAACCATAATCGCGGGACATAGCGGACAGACCAAGTTCAGTCCAGTTATCAATAATATTCTTGGCATCAACATCCTTGGAAATGCCAGCAAAATAACGAAGTTCGTTCATTATATTGAATCCCCCTTTCTAATTAGTCAACAACGGTCGCAAGAACCGTTTCGATAAACTGATAGCCGAACATACCGCCCATGCGGAAGTTCTTCTGACCAAGCATCATAAGGGCAGACTTAGTGCCTGTGGTACGGGTAGCGGCAACCTTGCCAGTATAGGCACCATCAACAGGCTCGATATAGCTACCAGCGGCGAAAGTGCCGTTAATAACATCGGTGGAAAGTTCGAAATCAAGGCCGGGAACAAGCATAATAGCAGTCACGACTTCACCAGCCTGATAAACATACTGGGTATAGTCGGGCTGACCATCGGGGCGACGACCATCTGCAAGAGTCTCGAAACCATCATTGATGATAATAGCAGCACGCAGACCAAGATCAGCAGAAGCGGGCTTGGAACCAGTGTAAACCTGATAGTTATTCTCAATACCGCCATCAAGCGCCTTCAGCATAACGATATCGCCAGCATGAAGGGTCGTGTCAGCAGGAACGGAAACCTTCTTCACAAGGTAGTCGGGAACGCGAGGATTAGTCGCGCGGCAAAGATAATTAGCCATAACTAATTCAACATCCTTTCTTTAATTAGCGTACAATAGTATTGTACTTCTTAGCAATCTTAGCAAGATCGCTGTCGTTGTCGTTACCAGCGCCGAAATTAGAATTCACGCCGGGGAAACCATAAGAAAATTTAAATTCGCCCTGACTTGCAAGTTCAGCAAATTCCATTGCACACTTAGCAATAGCAGCATCCATTTCTTCGCAGGTGCAAGTTTCAGCAAGCTTCTTCAGTTCAGCAACCTTTTCTTCGCTAAACACCTTGGCATACTTGTCGATAGAAGCCATGTTCTTAGCACAGACTTCCTTCTTTTCGTATTCCGCAAGCTTCGCAACAACTTCTTCCAGTTCACAGCACTTAGCATCATAATCGGCGCACTTTGCTTCCAGTTCAGCACACTTGCCATCAAGTTCAGCCTGAATACCAGCGCACTTTTCTTCTGCCGCTGCACAAGCTTCCTCGGAGGCCGTCAGACTGGCGCACTTTTCGTCGAATTCAGCGCACTTTGCGGTGAACTGTTCTTCGAGTTCTGCATACTTCTGTTCAAAGTTTTCCATAGACAGACCAAGTTCGCGATAGTGTCGTTCAAGATGCTTCTTCACGTCGCCGCTTACAATACCCATCTGTGAAGCACGCGCAAATGCCGCCTTAACGCCAGCAACATTAAGCACAAGCTTTCCATCTTTAACCTGATGGTGCGGATACTTCAGCTTTTCGCTCGGCGCATCCTTATATCCATCTTCAACAACAAGATAAGCTTCCTTCACAAGACTTTCAACATTGCTTGCTTTGAGCAGTTTGCCATACAGCGCCTTCCCCGGATTGTCCCAAGAAGTGCCTTCGACAGCCGCTTCTTTGCTGTTGTCAATTTCAATATTCACTTCGCGATTTCCTCCTTCTTCAGAATTTTTTATTGCTACGGCAGAACCGTTGCAAACAATAGAATCAGCCCATTCACGACCAACTTCGCCGCCATACATATTATATAAGATGTATTTGCCTGTTGGCGGCACGCTTTCTTTAATGGGGTTTGGATTTGCGGCAAAGTATTCTTTCATATCATGTAAAGAACCTTCGTACATTACACCAATATCGCAGTCATTTCTTAGGCTATTGTAAACAACCTTGTCGCCACCACGATTGGTTTCCTGCCGCATTTTAAGACCACGCTTCATCACATCAAGAACATCCTTCGGGATTTCATATGCTTTCTGTGAAGCAAAACAGAAATATTTATCATTGGATTCTTTGGCGTAGTCATCATAAGAAAATCTAAGCGCTTTTAATCTTGCGCCTTCCATGATTTCACGGAATTTTTCACCAAGCGCAGTAATTGCTGTGATGCTGAATTCTTTCAGTTCAAGCGTGCCATCTTCAAGTTGTTCCGCATCCTTAATTGCAAATTCAACAGAAACACGAACATCACCATCACGACGCTTCAAAATTTCAGCAACATGTGGAAGTAGATTCTTCCACACAACAACATTGATTCGAAGGTACTTCTTACCATCGCGTTCAACAAGCCTTGCATCCTTCAGCCCGCTTTCAGGGACACAACCAAAAGGAAGAATTCTATCGCGGGTAATCCTATCTGGATATTCTTCACGAAAATGTTCCATGAAGTCATTATGTTCGCCGTCAAGTGGATTCCATTTGTTGTCAATTACACCATAAAGCGGCTTATTGGCAAAGCTTGGCAAAGACTTCCAAACACATTCTTCATCAATAACACATTCATTTGGATTCCAGCCAGTATGAAGCGCATCAAGTTCAAAAACCGAAACATAAGGGTCTTCATATAGCAACTTCATGTAGTCAACTTCATGCCTGAAGTTATCCATTTTGAACACCCCCAGTCGGTTTATTCATAGTCCAAACATCCAAAAGACCTTGAAGCCTATCGGTAAGAATAAAAACCCAAACCACGCGGTCAGTTTTAGAAGAATGATAAGAATAAACATATTCAATACCATTTTCTGTTAAAAAAGCCTTTTGATTGGGGCTACCACATCGATAAAATTTGAACTTTTCTGAAAGTTCTCCAATGTTTTCGATTCTCATAGCACCCACCAATCTTCTACCTGTGCATCCATATCATAAAGATGATTGCCATACTGCTTCTTCTTATCAACAAGTAGAATTGCATTGGCTACATACTTAGAATATTCGCGCGAAAGCGGAATTAGCAGGTCGTAGACATTATGATTGCCAGCATCTTTTGCGTCAAGCTTAACTTTCTGCAAAAAGTCGTTTGTATCAAGCGTCCATTCATAAAGCTGATTGATTAAAGAATCAACATCTTCATAGTCTTCATTTGCACCTTCAACGCCAAGATAATTAACATCATAGTTAAAGTTTTCTTCAATATCATTAACTTTGTCAGCTAAAAGCGGATACGAATGTGCAAGCTGATGATGTACAAGTTCTGAAAGTTTTGGCATAGCAAACTTAACATTCAGGACAGATTTCATTCTGTCAAGTTTCTTGTTCATCCAGAAGAACTTCTGACCAAGTTGGTCAAGTTCCATTTTAATTTCATTAGAAATAAGCACTATACATCACCACCTTTTATTCACCAGAATCAATAGATTCATCACGAGATTCAGAACGCTTACTGTCAATTTCTTCCTTTGGACGCCCGCCGTCATTTGAACTCATGGTGCTACCAAGCTGAAGCGGCTTCATCTTATCCTTAATATTCGTAAGGAAGTTTTCAATAACGTATTCGTTTTCAATTTCAAACGGTTCAAATCCGTAATGAGACATTACATAAGAAATAGGCGCATTAGCACTTGAAAGCATTTTAAGCGCGCGATCCTGTTCTTCGTCTTCATACAACTTGTTGCCATGGAACTTTACAAGCCAATCAAATCTGTCACCACATTCAATACGGATAAGCCAGTTGACAAGGTTTTGTGCACTTGCATACATACCATTGCTGGCATATGCGTAAAGTGCTCCGGTTGCAAGCTTCAAAGCAGCAGCAGATTTCTGGTCGGAATTGAAAAGTGCATTCGGAATACCGGAATAGTCATAGAAAGACTTGTTAGAAATATTTTCCAAACCTTCCATTACGCTTGTCTGGTCTGCATTGATTGGTGCTTCCGTGTCAAATGGACTTGCAAAAGCAACAAAGTTTTCAGGGAGAACGCTTCGAATACTGTCAATAATCGAACTGGCTTCCTTGTATGTAATTTGCATTTTACCAGTAGTCTTATCAATAGGAATCTTAAATGCAAGAACGCGCCACAAATCAACAACAGCCTTCTGCTTAATCAAATCGCGATAGCCAAGTGAATCAAGAGCCATACCAGCCGCGCCAACCATCGGTGGCGCTTTCGTAGGACGGTTTATATCGAATAAGAAACACCAGCCATCATATGGTGACACTGGCATAAATTGATATGGGGCAATCGCAGCACGCGAATACTTGTGCGTCTGCATCAATTCTTCTCTTTTTGCGCAGAACGCTTCATAAGCGTGCCAAAGTTCCGGAACCTGTGTTTGCTGGAAAGCAAATCTATCAAAGTACGTTAGGTCGATTGCAAACAAATATCCGAATGTCCAAGGAGCCGTAATATAGCAAAATTCTGTTGGCAAGTCAATCATATCAAGCGTGTCTTTCGTTCGGTTAAACCAAACAAATGCAACACCGTCTTTACAAGCCTTATTATCAAGTTTTCGAATTTGGTATGGAATGTTCAACTTTCTAAGGAAAGAAAGAACTTTATTGTAGCTGTTCCTAAATTCAACAGAAGAAGCCTTGCTTTGCAAATCTGGCGTGGCGCATCTAAGGTCGTAGTGATAAGATTTTATATCTGACAATAGGCTTGCAGCGCGACCATACTGCAAATTAGCGCTTTCAAGATAATGCGAAAGAAGTCTAAGATTTTCTGCATTCTGTTCTGGATGTTGCAACCAGCCTTGAAGGTTTTCGTTGGTTGCGGGGCCAGAAGTAAACGCAAGGTCTTGCATCAAGCTTTCACTGAAAATAGGATTGTAAATACCTTTTTCCGAAAGGGAATACGCAACCGCTTCAAGGTCTTTCATATTAGCGCTAATCTTGTTAGCAAAGTACATCGATCCACGGTCGCTACGCATAAAGTCGCAGAACTGCTTAATTGTTTCAAGCTGTTCTTCTGTTGGATTCTTGCGCGGTCGTCCGCGCTGATGCTTTTCATCTGCCAAGCAGGTTCACCCCTTTCATCGAAAGAATCTTCCGATTTTGTTCCCAGCCCGCACAGCAGAAGAAAGACTTCTATTCATACTTGAAATGGCTGAATACATATCGTCATCATTTAACCCCTTCAACAATTCCGTGTCAAGAAGGGATGCATAATAGTTTAAATAAATTAGGGAAATAATACGGTCTTTTGTTAGTCGCTTTGGTTCAACAAGTCTAAAGTTACCACCCACAACATAAACGGTAAGCGCAAGCGCTTCATTTATAAGCTGTGTTGTCTGTTCAAATGGGGACAGCAACCAAGGGCGACCACCCCAGTCTCCGACTTCGTCTGTATAAAACTTAAACCCAATATCCTTTGCGAAATCCTTTTCAACTTCGTCTGGCTGTTCAAGCAATTTAATCATACCAGTTTTTAGTTTATCCTTAAACGTAACTGCCATCTTACTATTTAGTTCAGCAGTACCATAAATTGGATAAATACAGGGAATTGCATTCGGATTAATTGTTTGTTGCATATACTCTTCATACTTGTGTGCAATTGTTTCATGAAAGGCGACCGTAATTGGCGGATAATCAACACCACGAACGTCATCATGAACCACATCAGTCATTATATTAAAAATTGCATTACCAAGGTTGCGGAAGTCCATTACAAGCGTATCAGCTTCAAAGTCCGTCATAATTTGACGAATACGAAGCGCCTGCGCAGGTGCACCGACTCCGTTGAAAACTTCTGCATAGACAAGTTGTCGTTCATACCCTTTCCCTTTTTTAGGAATAAGTCGAGCGCATACAACAGAACTATTATCGCTACCCCGAGCAGCAGAAGAAGCCAAGTCAACACCGACAAGCCTTATTTCACCGGGTAACTTCGCCGGTGTTTTATACTTCTGCTTTCCAGATGCAACTTCTTCTGGACGCTTTGGATAAAACGCTTGCTTCAAAACACGCGCATTATCAAAATCTTCATAGGAAAAGAACGCATTTTCATCAATACCATATGGGATATTTTGGTATTCGCATTGAAACGAAATTAAGTCTGATGCCTTACGCTCAGATGCAATTTCACGCGGCGATTTAATACCGTGTTCAAGGCTTGTAAGATAATCAAATGCCATGAATACGGTACTATCCTTCGATTGAATACCAGTCTTATCGCCGTAGATGCTAATTACAATCTGTTGCACTGTGTAAGGGAACCACCAATTCCGTTTCAATCCAGCAGAACTAATCGAAATCATTTTTGATTCTTCCGACAAGTGGCTATACTGCGGAAGTCGTCTGAATGGCGCAGGTCGAACATATCGCATGGGAGCGATAACAGCATCAAGCAAATCTTTTCTCTTCATACTGTTGCATTCTTCACGAATAACACAAGTGGCACGCTGGCCGCGAGCGTTATCGGAAAGCGCAACAACCGTAATCTTAGACCCATTTACAAATTCAACGATGCGATTGTTTTCGTTAATCGTAATCTTTGAAATTTCACGCTGAATATTTGGATAGTCGTCATAGAAGCCCTGAATCTTACCAAGAATAACGCCAGCCTGACCCTTTGTTGAAGAAACAACGATAATTTCACTTTTAGGATACAACGACGCAATGCAAATTGCACCAAGACCGACAATCCAAGACTTCGCTGTTGCACGAGATGCGGAAATTGTAATTTCATCCTTCGCACCGATTTCGTACAACATCATCTTTTGATAGTTGTGCAAAGTCTTCACCTGAAAATAATGTTCTGCATACAACTGTATGTTCCTACGGTACAGCGTTGCCCAGTCCTTGATTCGCTTCAATCGACTTTCACTAATTTCAGTCTTTTTAATGATACCACGCGGACGCTTGCGAATATCAGTAGACTTTTCATTACTACCGAACGGATTATAGTTAGTCGTGTTTCTCGCCATCGTTATCACCATCTGAATCAAGATAGACGCCACTAATGTCTTCTGGCTTAAAGTCTTCAGCTTCCTTATCCATCTTGTCCATTACGACGCGGAAATCACGCGACATACCAATATAGTTACGAACAGCGCGGTCGTATGTGCGCTTAACGTATTCGTCGATACCTTCAACGTCCTTAAACAGCTTTTTATTTTCAAGCCATTCAGCAGGCGACATTGTTTCGACATCTTTAAGCCAGACACCAAATGCGGCAGTTGACTTGCTACTTGTGCTTTCCTTCAGCTTGTCAGGCGTAATCGAACATTTATCCATCAGCATGGTAAGCGTTTCGTAGTCGGACTTTTTAAGTTCGCCACCTTCTTCACGCGTTTTACGCATCTTTAGCTGTTGCAGACAAACTTCCTTGATAAGCATATCAACGCCTTTTTCGTCGGTGTCTTTTGTCTTCGCCCATTCGTTGTATTCATTTTCAAGGAATACATAGTCGTCGTCTTCAAAGCCAATGCCCCACTTCTTTTCAAGCACGGACATCTTCTTGTTATAAGCCTGTTCAATAACCTCTGTGACTGGCTTGTCAGTCGTCTTATCTTCGTAGCCTTCTGGGCGGTCGTTCTTGTAGACGTCAAACGTCAAATCCGCTTCTTCGTTAGTGCGATATACACCCTGAAGGATTGTAAGATACTTGCCGAATAACGAAGTCTTCGTATTAACCGCAATCTTATCAATGTCGGTTTCAGATTCTTCTTCTTCAACACCATTGATTGCATTCACGGTCGCCTGCATACCATTCTTTTCAAGCGCCTTCATCAGCATACTGTACGCCTTACTATCGTAACGATAGTTTAAGCAACGACAAACTTCGTAAATGGCGATATCAATACGCCCATGCATCTGATAGAAGTAATTGAATAGGTACGTGCAACAGTCAATACAGACAGAAAGGCGCCCTGATGTATCTAAAAAGTCATAACTCTTATAAAATCGCTTGATATCTTTTTCATTGGTGCAATACCTACACTTAGCCTTTCGGATATCACGGTCTTTTGTCTTAGCTTCAGCGATGGTCAGCGGCGCCGACCTGTCCATAGTTTTGGTCTTTCTCACGCGACCACCTTCCTAAAATAGTAAAAGCCACCCAAAGGTGGCTTTCGTTTAAAATTATGTGATACCGTGCAAGCACGGGCATGCGGCGTTACGCCTTATGTCAAATCAATGAAATATTCAGCTGTCTTGCCATGTCCCGGTGTAAGTTCAATAATCATAGCGCCGGGGTTAGAACCCTTACTAAGCGACATAGCAAAATCGTCAATGCCGATAATAGAAGGACATCTGGAAACAAACTTCTTCACACCAACATCTTCGCTGTAGTGATGATGCAAGTGAGCAGCAACAACACCATCAACCGTGACGCCATACATATTGGAAAGATCTTTAATAGCCTTTTCCATATCCTTCATTTCACCATGAACACCAAGAATATTATATCCAGCAATACTATCAAAGATATTGCCAGACGGGTTTTCGATCAGTTCAAAGTTTGGATTATACTTCATTCGCGCCTTGATATACGCAACTACAATCTTAGACATATTTTCATCTTTGAATGCACCACGCGGCTGATTAAACATACGAAGTTCAGAATGATTGCCAGCAACCATGTGGAATCGAACATTTACAACCGAAGTAAGTTCGTTCAACCATTCGCTGATAAATTCCATGTATTTCACAGTTCCATCAACAACACCGTAACGCAGTTTAGTCAACTGACCAATCCGAAGGACACCATCAGTAAAGTCACCCATCGAAAACACATGAAGCGTTCCAATGTCGTGTTCGCGACAGAAGTTCTTAGTATAATCAAGAAGCTTCGCCATACGTTCTGCGAAAATTTCGGGGCTATATGCGTTAATAATTTCTCCCATCAAACCCTTGATTTCAAATTCTGCTCCAAAATGGTCGTCCCCTGCTACAAGAATGTATTCCTTGCCGACGTTACACTTATCATATGCGATATCGGGAACGCGGAGCGGTTCAAGGTTTTCAATGGCACCAATAAGTTTTTCAACAATCAGTTCATCACGAGCATTTTCGCGAAGCCAAGTATTGTATTCAAGCTTCTCAGTCTGAAGACGGATACGTTCCTTCTTCAGTTCGTTGCTTGCGACACGAATACTTTCAAGCTGTTCCTGACCATCAACAAGCTTCGCGCGATTTGCTTCAAACAACTTTTTAAATGAATTGTAGTCCTTGCGGTACTTGCTTTCAGTGTATTCGTAATTTAGTTCCTTGTTAAGAAGCTTTGCGACTTCATCCCAAGAACCGATCAGGTCTTTATTTTCACAGATTCTAAAAATGTATTCGACTTCGCCTTCTGCGGGGTTTCTGTGGAAGTTAGGCATTGTCTTCTTCCTCCGATTCTAAAATTTCTTCATCGTCGTCATTTGTAGTGTTGTTGCTATACCAGTTGCCAAAACCGGCTTCACGCATCTTCTTCCCAAAGAAGTGTCCCATCGTTGGGAATTCTTCGTTCGGATAGATGCCTTCTTCAACGCCGCGACGATATTCGTTCGCAAGCGAACCCTTCTTCATCATGAAACGACGACGTTCAAGAATGTCGGGGTGGAAGTTTTCACGGAACTTTCGAACTTTCTTATATCGACTGCCTTCAGGATAAATGATTGTATCATCATCCCTAACAACCACACTTTTGCCAAGTTGCGCAGTTTCTTTCGCAACGGCATTAGATGTGTTAATCAGGTCTTCCAGCGTTTGTTCGCCGTTAGACATATATGGAACAATGGATTCAACGAATCCTTTGGGGACGACCGTATCTACACCATAGTAGAGCATATGATAAGGCTTTTCAAAATCAATCATCGGCTTATAGTAGCCAAACTGCCAAATCTTTTCATCCTGCACGTATCGCGGGAAGTCAAGACGTTGCCACTTGCTGCGAATGTTTACACCGTCAAAGTCAACTGTCTTGCGTTGCAGAAGCTGTGCATAGATAGCTGGCCCAACTTCTTCGAGGACTTCTTTTACATCCCAAACGCGGAACTTTGTCTTCCGCGCAATCATCAGCGCAAGGTCATATACACCAACCGACTTTGCAATCGGTTCATCCGAAGACGGCTTTGGCTTTCGCAGATAACTGAAATATTCGCGCTTTGAAACACGCATTCAATCACCCATTTCTAAAATCATCCGAAGATTTCGTGATAAAGCTTGTCGAAGTCTTCGTTTCGTTCTATAACATAGTCACCAGTATTGGAAAGTTCATATGTGATTCTAAGATGTGCAAACCTTCCATCGGCGGTATTCTTAGCGTAATCCTTATCGCCATCAGTCTTTTCGATGAATCCGAAGCAAATAAGTTCTTTAAGGTGCCGCGCATACAAGTGAGAACGGTCAATTCCGATCCATTCAGACACCATAGGAAGACGAATCTTGAAGTTGCCATCATGGTCTGCATGAATCTTAGCATAGATCAAAAGAAACAGCGCGAGTCGTCTTGAACGACCATAATCAGCCGCATACTTAATCTTTTCAATATCTTCGTTATTGATATGGACACAGAAGTTGCGCTTAATCTTACCACGCTTTGCATACGCATTCATTATCGTTAGATTGTAGTTGGCGAACCGATACCCAAGACCGTCAAGCCATTTGGCAACGAAATCTTTCGTATACTGCGCAGGCTTGCCTTCTTCCTTCATGTAGCGAGCAATTTTAAAAATATATTCGTCAAGACAGTAGCGCGTCACCTTTTTACCGGCAATGTATTCCTGCACTTCTTCGAATTCGTTGAACAATATAAGCCGTCCTTTCATGACGAAAAATGGCACCATTTAGCACGCATACTCTTGCGATGTATATAAAGTATTATATTCAATTATATCTGAATCGGTCAGCCATCTAAACCGACCGATTCGCCATTATATACAATCATATCGTATCGCTTACCAAGATACGCATAGTCGCCGGTGGGATTTTTAACAGGAAGCATGATTTCAACCTGCTTGATGTTTTCAAGTACACCTTCTGATGCACACGACCAAATAAACTTCTTACCACGCTTCGGATACTTTTCATAACACAACATTACCGAAATGTTTGCAAGTTCCTTTTTGTCGGGACAAATCTTTGCGCATTCGTTGCGATACTTAGAATATACGGAATCCCAATTAACATAATAGTTCATTGCCGATTCCTTATCCCAAGCTTTCAATTCATCCTTGAATTCGTCGTAACGATGAAGCTTGTTTTCAAATGTCACAAGATACTTCATTTCCTTGTTGAAGTCCTTGTACACACTTTCAATCGCATTGAAATGTTCTTGCGTCACTTCAACATCTTTATCAAGCATGATGGTGTAGTCGAACGCTTCTGCACGTTTCCACTTGATTTCGCGGTCGTGGAACTTTTCAATTAGAAACGCAAGCTGGTTCATGTTGCTACGCGAACGACTAAAGCGGTATGTGCTTTTTGTTCGTTCCATTGATTCAAACAACTTGTTGTAGTAGTCACCAACGTAACGCATGAAGTACGGATATGGCTTCGAATACTTCGCAATTTCAAACGGAATCTGCATAATGTATCCCGTCTTAGCGAAGTCAATAGCGAACGAATTGACGATTGAAAGAATGTCAACATACGTTTCATATCGCTTCTGCTGGCTTTCCTTCTTTGTAATCTTGTTGTGATAACAAGTTGCCGCATTGGAATCTTCGCCAATCAACGAAACAAGTGTACGTTCGACAAGACTTGCAATGTTTTCGATTGTAACATCTTCTGCCAACGCAGTCAACTTTTCATCAAGGTTAAGAACAATGGCGCAATCTTTGTCAGTTCCTTCAAGGAACAAAGGTTCATCCATTAGAAGAACCAAATCTCCGTCATAGTCAGCGCCATTCATTCTTTGAGGGCTTGGACTTTTACCGTTCAGCATACAGGTGTTTACCAGATGCCCACAGTACCGTTCAAGTTCGTCTGTATGCTTTGCCTTTAGAATCAGATGTTCGCTTTTACAAATATGCGGATTTCGTTCTATTGCGTGTTCTCCTTCATAACCACGCGCCCAAAATTCATCTGCTTCAAGGGCGCCCTGTGGATTCTTATCCCCACCAATCCACTGAAGCATCATGATAAGGTCGGGAATAAGAAACTTGTAGCAAGCCTTTAGATATATCTTTCCGCACTTCATGCTGTCGATATACTTTCGCATCTGTCGCTTTAGGAAGTCCCTTACGCTTTGTTCTTTCATCATTTCAGGATTCTTCATGATGGCACGCGCATAATTGTTAAGCGGCTTCGGATTATCATTTGCCAAGCCAAGGAAACAATAAACATAGAACGGGTCGCCGTTCACAATCTTGTCCGCCCAGTTCATCGACTTTGAAGCAAGCTTCTGGAATTCTTCAAACGGAAGGTCAAGGTCTTGCAAAATCTGATAGTTGCCGCGAGTATACACAGGTTCTTGTTCTTCTGTAAAGTTCCACTTAGCAACACCCCAGCAGTGTCCGTACTTCTGGAATTTACTCCAGTAGTTGTCCCAATCTTGATATGTACCCTTATCCTTGAAATACTTGAAGCCCTTGTACATACTAACCGTAAGCACAATCATCGGTTCATCGACAGAATGCCATTTGCCCCAAACATCTTGAATGAAGTCAATATCATGGTCGTGATAGTAAGCGGTGTAGTCTACTTCACTAACCAAGCCCTTTATGAATGGCGCACGAAGCATCATTGTGGTCGGGCGTTCTTCCATGCCGATAATTTCACGAACTTCGTCAACAAGCGCGGGATGGATGAAGCCGTGTCCGTCGAACACGTTAATCGGAACGTCCTTGTAGCCTTCTTCAATTCCGTGCGTTTTCCAGACCCTTGTTTCGCCAGTTTCCTCATCAGCGTATTCGCGTTCTTCTTCCACTAGCCAGCGAAGCTTTTGATGTGAAACCACGGTTTCGTAATCAGGAACAACAATGGTCTTGGGGCGCCATTCTTCAAGACAATGACAGGAACTAAACATAAGCCCGCGATAAGCACACCATTTCGAAAGAACCGTCTTCTTTATATCCAAGTCCATCGTGATGTGCCTATCAACTTCTTCTGCGACAGAAGCATCAATGAAGCCAAGGATAGCGTTGCGCGTCATGCTGGCGCTCCGTTCACTCATTACGAACTTGGTTCCATTAAGAACAAATCCGTCCACGACCATCTTCTTGATTTCTTCTTTTTTGCTTTTCGAACCATTGCAATCCACAAACACAATATACGGTACGAACACGCTGGTTCTACCCGTAATGTTCCGCAGAAGGCGAAACATCATGTTGTCGCCCTGCGAAACAGTGTATTCAGCATTGTCTATACGCGCGTCGTAGTCATTATTTATGATTACACTTGCGGGAATCTTTCTGACTTTGTAGAGTTTTGGTGCGAACAATCAACCACATCCTTAACACATCTAAGAATTTCGGTTACAGCAGACCACGTGTCTTCGCCTTCATTTTCAACAGTGAAGTCAACATGAATGGAATCATACTTGTGCGCTTCCATCATGATTTCGGTCAGGACTTCTTCTTCGTTCATGTGCTTTTCCATACAGCGCTTGAATCGCTTATATGTTCCACACGCCACGAAGAACGAAACAAAGTCGGTATCCTTGTCTGCCTGCATCTTGCGCAGTTCTGACGGTTTAACAACAAATACCTTTAAGTTGTCATCGCTACCGTCAGAAGATTCATAGCGAAAGTAGTCAGTAAGTCGCTTTGCGATATCATCAACACCGCTACCAATTTTGCCAATAAGAACAATATTCAATTAACCACGACCTTCCAAATATTTAGCGATTTCCCGATGAAAAGCATCAGACTTGTTGTAGTGGCAAGACTGTTCACATTCTGGACAAATGCCGCCACGATAAACACATTCGCGCACACAGCAACGTGCAAGATTGTGGTCTACCCTATCAAGTTCCTTGATTACCTGTTTCCACACTTCACGCGTTTCCTGATGCGCCATGTTACAAAGACGCTTTCGGCTAACATTGATGAAAGCCTGTGCGTTAAGCACGATGTCCATGTTTACAAGCGCGCCCTGCGGAAGTTCATCGCGCGGAACATCTGCCTTGTGCCTATCATCGCGTTGCGTGCTAACGTATGGCGTATAACCCATGTGATGCCGAACAAGATGCGTTGCAATCCAAGACTTAATTCCGCGAATTTCAATCATGTATTCCTTTGCGCGAATAGGGGAATGTTCCTTGAAGTAAATGTCATTCATGAACTTGTCCGACGGCGTATTTTCCGTATCGTCCTTCCACACCGTTACACGAGCCGTGTTAAGGACAGCGGAATCATCTGTAAGCGGGAAGACTTTGATTGTCATTGAACCACCTCACAATTTCTTCAATTTCGTCCCATGTGTCAACCGCATAGATACCAGAACCGGCTGGAACAATCTGCCAAGTATGATTATGACCGTTCTTGAACAGAATCTTCACAGCAGCATTTGTATAAAGAAGTGAATCGACCCTGTCGTCAATTTGAATCGCGCCAGACATATCAAAGTCGCGCTTGTCTTTACCGCTTTTGGTTCCGTCGGAAATATCGACGAAAGCTTCTGCATAGCCAAGGTTATTGTCAGCAATGAACTTGCGCTTACATTCGAGATTCTTCTTTGAACCACAAGTACAAAGCGTCACTTCATGCCCGCGAAGAACATCAACAGCTTTATCAAACAGTCTAATATCAGACCAGAAGAAATCGCTTGCAAAAATAATTTCGACAAGCAGCGGATTCATGTACTTCCAAATCGAACGGAAACACCAATCATGGACATCATTCGCCGTCTTGTTAAGACCGCACTTCTGATTCAGATACTTCACCACTGTTTCACTTGACCTTGCAAGCGTGTCATCAAAATCAACGAAAATTTTCATTTCATCACTTCCTTCATTACAACCGTGATTATACCACAAAAGGTGCCATTTGTCAAGTACCTTTTGCAAATGTTCACAAAATGTTTACAATTACAATCGCGCAGAAAAGAAAGA
>ERZ1034928.73-NODE-73-length-60023-cov-56.073589_pt1 | contig 60023 bp, 88 predicted proteins | sample MGYA00520627_ERZ1034928 | MGnify/ENA primary metagenome ERZ1034928 (study PRJEB33766, sample SAMN09781755) | gut metagenome | biome: gut microbiome | host: Homo sapiens | place: Madagascar | study: EMG produced TPA metagenomics assembly of the PRJNA485056 data set...
ATTTTTCTCCGGAGGGATTTTTTCAAAAACCATTTTTACTTTGGTCGGGTGTTTAGAAGGGCCCACAGGGTTGAGCAGCGCTATGGGCATGCCTCCTCTCGTCATTTTTAACTTTCTCCTTTCAATGACTTATTAGCTCCCCTATGGGCCCTTCTAAATACCCGACCAAAGTCATACAAAACTGTAGGAGAGGAGGCAGTAAGTATGGCAAAACCTAAGACAACAAGACCTTCCTCAAACCAAAGTGCTATGAGACCAGCATTAACTCCTGAAGCTCGAGAGAATCAGTTGATCTCTTTGGCTACTGATCTCGTTGAAAAGCGTCTGAGAGAAGGAACTGCCTCGTCTCAGGAGACTACGCACTTTCTCAAGCTTGCCTCTACGAAAGCCAGGCTCGAGAAACAGATTCTTGAGAAGCAGGCAGAGCTAATTACTGCCAAGACAGAAACCCTCAAGTCTCAGAAGAAGGTTGAGGAACTTTACACCGAGGCCATGAAGGCCTTTAGAAATTACAGTGGGCAGGGTGATCGCGATGAATATTAAGACATATTCGGAGTTGATCCGTTTTCCTACATTCAAAGAGCGTTTCGAGTATTTAAAACTTAGAGGCTCAGTTGGTAAAGATACATTTGGACACGATCGATATCTCAACCAAGTGTTCTATACTTCCAAAGAGTGGAAACGACTTCGTGATGAGATTATCATTCGTGACAATGGATGTGACTTAGGCATCGAGGGGCGAGAGATTAGAAGTAAGATCTACATCCACCATCTCAATCCCTTAGGGGCGAATGATATCCTCACTCGCAGTGAGTACCTCATGAATCCCGAGTATCTAATCTGCGTATCGTTTGAAACGCATAATGCGATTCACTATGGCGATATCAATCTTATACCGAGAGATCCAATTGAGCGAAAACCAAATGACACTTGCCCTTGGCGGTGATAAAGAAGGAGGGAGACTATGGAAAGTATCTTGACATCGATTAAGAAGATGCTCGGAATCGATGAAGAGTATACTCACTTTGACGCTGACATCATCATGCACATCAATTCTGTGCTCATGATTCTGACGCAGCTTGGAGTTGGTCCGGCAGAAGGTTTCGTAATCGAAGATGATACTTCTACATGGGTCGACTTCATTCCGGAAGTTAATGTTGCTCAGCTTCATGCGGTGAAAAGTTACATTTACATGAAGGTGAAGCTAATCTTCGATCCGCCTCTTAGCTCTTCCGTTATCGAGTCGATGAATCGACAGATTGCCGAATTCGAATGGCGTCTGAACGTTGCGGTAGATCCTAAGGATTAAGGGAAGGAGGTAATTGTAATGTCTAACGAACTCTATCATTACGGCGTTCTTGGTATGAAATGGGGCGTTCGTAAAGATCGCTCTCGATCTGGCAAGTCTCGCCGAAAAAGATCCATGAGTGACGACGCTCGAGACGCCTCTACAATTAAAAAGAAGAAAGTCAGCCAGATGAGTAACGCCGAGCTCAAAAAGATCAATGAGCGAACCAGACTCGAGCAGGAATACTCTAGACTCAATCCTGGCGCCGCCAAGAAAGGCTGGAAATTTGTTGCTGGTGCAGCCGGCGTTATGGGTACAGCCCTTGCCGTATATAACAACAGCAATCAGATCGTCCAGATCGGAAAGAAAGCTGGCGGAAAGATCGTGAACGCCGTTGGAGATCAGATTTTCAAAGAACTTGCCCGTAATGGCGGGCTGTAATAAGTAGGTGAAACTATGGCATTATCAAACACTGCCACGCCAAAGTATTATGGCATGTTTCGTGATGCTGTAATCCGAGGCGAAATACCCGTATGTGAACAGATCTCCATGGAGATGAATCGAATAGACGCATTAATTGCAAACCCTGGAATTTGGTATGATGACCAAGCTATCCAGGGTTTTATTAATTTCTGCGAGAACGAACTCACCCTTACAGATGGTGACGACCTTCGTCTACTCGACTCATTCAAACTATGGGCAGAACAGATCTTCGGCTGGTACTACTTCGTTGAGCGTAGCGTATATGAGCCTGACCCAGAAGGTCGTGGTGGACGCTATGTTACCAGACGAATCAAGAAACGCTTAATCAATAAACAGTATCTGATTGTCGGTCGAGGCGCTGCTAAATCCATGTATGCGTCGTGTATTCAGGCTTACTTTCTAACTGTAGACCCAGCTACTACCCAGCAATCGACGACTGCTCCGACCATTCGACAGGCGGAGGAAGTTTTAGCACCTATCAAGACCGCACTTGCCAGATCTAGAGGTCCATTCTTTAAGTTCTTGACTGAAGGATCGTTGCAAAATACCACCGGGTCTAAAGCAGATCGCGTGAAGTTGGCAAGTACAAAGAAAGGTATCCAGAACTTCATGACCAATTCCTTGCTCGAAATCGTACCCATGAGTATTGACAAATATCAGGGCCGTAAAGACAAGGTGGTCACAGTCGACGAATGGCTGTCTGGTGACACTAGAGAGGATGTTGTCGGTCCTGCCGCTCAGGGTGCCGCTAAGAATGAGGAGTATCTCATCATTGCCATCAGCTCCGAGGGTACTGTCCGTAATGGACCGGGCGATACAATCAAAATGGATTTAATGAACGTGCTTAAGGGTGATTATCCTGACATTCATACTTCCATTTGGTGGTATAAGCTCGACTCAATTGACGAGGTTGGCGACCCCAGCATGTGGGTTAAAGCTAACCCTAACCTCGGTCGCACAGTCAGCTATGAGACCTATCAGTTGGAGGTCGAGAAGGCCGAAAATAACCCCGCAGTCAGAAACGACACCCTTGCCAAGCGATTCGGTATCCCCATGGAAGGTTACACTTATTACTTCACGTACGAAGAAACCCTTCCTCATCGTTATCGCGAGTATTGGCAAATGCCTTGCGCACTCGGCGCCGACCTTTCTCAAGGCGACGACTTCTGCGCATTTACGTTCTTGTTCCCGTTGCCAAAGGGTGCCTTTGGTGTCAAGACACGCAACTATATAACGGAGTTAACACTCAGTAAACTCCCCTCGGCAATGCGCTATAAGTATGACGAATTCGTCAAAGAAGGAAGCCTTATTGTCATGTCAGGTACTGTACTTGACATGATGGAAGTTTACGAGGATCTCGACAACCACATTTCGGAGTGTCAGTATGACGTTCGTTGCTTTGGCTACGATCCATACAACGCTAAAGACTTTGTAGCACGTTGGGAATCCGAGAATGGCCCCTTCGGAATCGAGAAAGTCATTCAGGGTGCAAAGACCGAATCTGTTCCCCTTGGCGAGTTAAAGAAACTTGCTGGAGAACGACTCCTCCTATTCGATGAAGATCTAATGACCTATACGATGGGTAACTGTATCGCTATGGAGGATACCAATGGCAACCGTAAGCTCCTTAAGAAGCGATACGATCACAAGATCGATGCCGTTGCAGCTATGATGGACGCTTACGTGGCGTATAAGTTGAATCGCGATGCGTTTGAGTAAAGGAGGTGACATGAGTGACCATTACTGCAGATCCGAATTATCTCGCTCATTATGGTGTTCCAGGCATGAAATGGGGTGTTCGTAAAGGTTCCTCTAGCAGAAGAAGCAGTGGGGGATCGAACAAGATCAAGAAATTCGTTAAAAAACGGGCTGAGAAGTATGTCAAGAAACGCGAACAGAAAACTAAAGAGCTTCAGAACACTACAGATCGTTATGGTGTGGTTGGGGTAGCGGTAGGACGATACCTTGGCTACACAGGTAGTCATTCCCTTCGGGCTGGGCTTGCGAATGTCATCAACATGTCGGCGAATGCCTACATCGCCGGTAGTTCTAACTATCGTATTGCTAGAGGTGCAGATGTTGTTCGTCGTGCTAGCATAGCGGCTTTGTCAATCAAAGACACTGCAGATAAGATCAATGCCTTTGCTGATGTTGGTCGGGCTTATGTCTATGCAAGTAATAAGAAACGAAGTGGATAAGGAGTGACTTCAAAATGGAAAATACACTTGGCTCCAGGTTGAAACACGCCTGGAACGCATTCGTAAACAATCGAGATCCTACCCTATCCTATCACGATGCTGGCATGGGGTATACGTATCGACCGGATCGTCCTCGGCTGACACGAGGTAACGAACGTTCAATTGTCACCTCCGTCTACAATCGAATTGCGTTGGATGTGGCCGCCATTAATATTCAGCATTGTAAGCTGGATGAGAATGGGCGACTTCTTTCGACGATGGATTCGAAACTCAACAAGTGCTTGACACTCGAGGCCAACCTCGATCAGACCGGACGAGCATTCATTCAGGATGCTGTCATGTCCATGCTTGACGAAGGTTGTGTAGCCATCGTCCCGGTTGAGACGACTTTGAATCCTACGGTGACTGAATCTTACGACATCGTAAATCTGAGAACCGCCAAGATCCTTGAATGGTTCCCGCAACATATTAGGGTCCGACTTTACAACGAGCGAACCGGTCAGAAAGAAGAGATCATGCTCTCCAAAAAGAATGTCGCCATTGTTGAAAATCCGCTGTTTGCTGTTATCAACGAGCCAAACTCTACGATGCAGCGTCTGATAAGAAAACTCAGTTTGTTGGATGTGACAGATGAACAAACGGCATCTGGTAAGTTGGATTTGATTATTCAGTTACCCTACATCATTAAGACTGACACTAGACGACAGCAAGCGGAACAGAGACGAAAAGACATCGAGATGCAGTTGGCAGGAAGTAAGTATGGCATTGCCTATACGGATGGGACCGAGAAGATCACCCAGTTGAACCGATCTCTCGAGAACAATCTGATGAAGCAGGTTGAATACCTTACGAACCTTCTATTCAGTCAGCTCGGAATGACTCAGAGCATCTTGGATGGAACGGCTGACGATAAAACGATGCTCAATTACTATACCCGTACAATTGAGCCTATCATTGCGGCATTAGCCGATGAAATGAAGCGGAAATTCCTGAGTAAGACAGCCAGATCCCAGCATCAGTCGATCATGTTCTTCAGAGATCCGTTCAAGCTTGTTCCCGTGAACGACATTGCCGAGATTGCGGATAAGTTCACTCGCAATGAGATCATGACAAGCAACGAGCTTAGACAGATTGTTGGCATGAAACCGTCTGACGATCCGAAAGCGGATAAGCTGATTAACAGTAACCTTAATCAGCCAGAAGCTGGCGCCGATGAGATGTCGCCTGAAGGAACGGAGTCCGAGGGGATGGATGTCGAAGGAGCGATCGACGACGAACCCTTGGCGGACGCCCCCATTTCCGACTTACTTTAATGAAAGGAGGCAAAAATATGTGGCAATACAATTATTCCACGTCTTCTGATGAACTTTACCACTATGGTGTTCCCGGGATGAGATGGGGGCATAGAAAAGCTAGACCGACCGTGTCTTCCACTGGTCGAAGAAGCAGGAAAGCCACCTCCACCGTAGACAAAAGTTCCCCTGAGTATCAGGCCAAAGTAGCGAGACGCAAGAAAGCGCTTAAGGTTGGCGCCGCCGTCGTCGGTACTGCCCTGGCTGCTTATGGGACGTATAAGCTGGCTAAGTATGTCCAGAACAAGCGTGATAGTGCTGCGTTTAAGAAAGCCAATGATTACCTTAGAGAAAATTTCTATACTCAGACGGGTAAGACAAAATTTGCGGATGGAACGTGGACGTCAAGCTACGAGAATAGTCATGGGTCTATCTCTTTCAAGGGTAAAGGTAGCAATTGGGTTGGTAAGCAAAATGCACGGACAATGTCCACTGCAAGAAAAATGTACAAAGATGCCACCAACACGAAACTCGATAGAGGACTATCTAAAGTGGTGAATGCCGGCGATTCCGTCGGAAGAACAGCCAAGCGTACCGCAACGTCTGTTAGCAACACGGCTAAACGGGCAGCAACCTCTGTTAGTAACACCGCCAAACGTACTGCGACAACGGTCAAGAACCGAACTCTGGATGTAGTCAAACCGCAGTATGAACTCATGCGTAGTGATGGAAGCCGTGATTTCATGGTCGCTCGACCGGATCAGGTATTCAAAAGAAAGCTGAGAAGGGGATGAGAGCATGTGGACGTATAACACGATGGTTTCCTCTGATGAACTTTATCACTATGGTATACCTGGCATGAGATGGGGTCATAGAAAGGCCCAGTTGCGTGATGCGATCGGTCGAACTGGTAGAAGGATTCGTGGTTCGAAAGCTTATGCAAAAGGCATCGAAGTTGGCCGTAAGGCTTACGCGAAAGGCGCTGAAGTCGGTCGTAAAGCCGCCAATACGAAAGTAGCAAAACAGTATTACAACAAAAAACGAGCGGCCAATAACACATCTTACGTTAAATCTGTGGGTAAAGGCGTTGCTCGTGGTATTGGCATTAACGCCGGAATGCTGGGCGCTACGGCTCTCGGAACAGCCGCACTTGTTCGCGGTGCTGACATGACAAAGGTTATGAAAGGTATGAAAGTGGCGGCAACAATTGGTAATATCGCTTCCACTGCAAATGCGGTAGCCACCCTTGCCGATGTCGGTATGACATATGTTAACCGCAAACATGCAACACCACAAAGAAGGAGGTAAAAAGTCAAAATGGACAGTTACGATTTTAGCGGATGGGCAACGCGGAATGACCTGAAGTGTTCTGATGGGCGCATCATTCGTAGAGACGCCTTCAAGAACAACGACGGTCAGAAAGTTCCGTTGGTTTGGAATCATCAACACAGTGACCCCAATGAAGTTCTTGGGCATGCCATTCTGGAGAACAGAAACGAGGGCGTCTATGCCTATTGTAAGTTCAATGAAACCGAAAGCGGTCAGACTGCAAAACTTTTGGTTCAGCATGGAGATGTCAACGCTTTGTCTATCTATGCGAATCAGCTTAAACAGCAGGGACCCAATGTCATGCATGGTAACATTCGTGAATTGAGTCTCGTTCTTGCTGGCGCGAATCCCGGTGCATTCATTGAATCCATCATCAAACACGGTGAGGAATCTGATGAAGAGGGCATCATTTACACCGGGGAAAACATCTCTCTTGAGCATACAGGTTGTGGTAAAACGGCCACAGAGCCCGTTGAAGACAAAGAACTCAAACATGCTGATGAGACTAACGAAAAGAAGGAGGACCCCAAAATGGCAGAGGAATCTAACATGAACGAAGGCGGCGAAGAGACCGTTGCTGATGTGTTCAACACCCTTAGCGAAAAACAGAAGACTGTCGTCTATGCGATGATTGGTCAGGCACTCGAAGACGCCGGGAATGGCGACAACACCGAAGGAGGAGACGAAGAAATGAAACACAATGTTTTCGACAACGACATCGAGGAACAGGAGAACGTCCTTAGCCACGACGCCATGCAGACCATTATTGGCGATGCAAAGCGTTTCGGTAGCCTGAAGGAGAGCTTCATGGCTCATGCTGACGAGTACGGCATCACCAATATTGACTATCTGTTCCCCGAGGCGAAATCCCTGAACACCCCGCCTGATTTCATCAAGCGCGAGATGGGTTGGGTCAGCAAAGTTATGGCTGGCGTCCATCACACCCCCTTCTCCCGCGTCAAGTCCATGTTCGCTGACATCACTGAGGATGAGGCCCGTGCTAAGGGTTACATCAAGGGTAAGCTGAAGAAGGAAGAGGTCTTCAGCCTGCTCAAGCGTACGACTACTCCGACGACCATCTACAAAAAGCAGAAGCTCGATCGTGATGATGTTATCGACATCACCGATTTCGACGTGGTTGCTTGGCTGAAGTCCGAGATGCGTATGATGCTGGACGAGGAAATTGCTCGTGCCATTCTGGTCGGTGACGGCCGTCTGGCTTCCAGCGACGATAAGATCAACGAGTCCAACATTCGTCCTATCTGGAAGGATGAGGATCTCTACAACATCAAGTCCACCATTGAGGTCGACGCTGCTGCTACCTCTGATCAGAAGGCTAAGGCGTTCATCCGCGCTTGCATCAAGTCTCGTAAGAACTATAAGGGTTCTGGTACGCCTACCCTGTACACCACCGAGGATGTTCTTACCGACTGCCTGCTGCTCGAGGACAACATGGGTCGTGTTCTCTACGACACCGAAGAGAAGCTCCGTACTGCTCTGCGCGTCAGCTCTATCGTGACTGTTCCCGTCATGGAGGGTCTGAAGCGTGAGGATGGCGAGGGCGGTTCTCTCGATCTGATGGGCATCATCGTCAACCTGGCCGACTACAATGTCGGTGCTGATAAGGGTGGCGCCATCAACATGTTCGATGACTTCGACATCGACTACAACCAGCAGAAGTATCTGATCGAGACTCGCTGCTCCGGCGCCCTCATTAAGCCCTTCTCTGCCATCACTCTGGAGATGAAGACCAAGGCTTGATGAAAGTCGAGGTGAAAATTCAAAATGGCGAAATGGTACGGAAAAGTCGGCTATGCTGAGCAAGTAGAAACTGCACCTGGTGTGTGGGAAGAGAAGATCACAGAGCGCCAGTATTATGGCGATGTGGTTCGTAACATCCGGAAGCTTGAGTCTTCTGGAGAAGTTAATGACAACATTAACGTGTCTATGGAAATCAGTATCGTGGCCGATCCGTATGCCATTCAGAATTTTCATGCGATGCGTTACATCGAGTTTATGGGTAGCTTATGGAAGATTTACAATGTCGAAGTAAACTATCCTAGACTAGTACTGGGGATTGGGGGGCTGTATACAAATGCCGAGCAGACTTGAACTGCAGATCACCCTGGAAGAAATTCTAGGTAGCCGTAATGTGTATTTTCAGCCCCCTTCCTCGGTGCGAATGCAATACCCCGCAATCGTTTATTCACGAAAAGACATTGAAAAGAGACCTGCAGATGACAGCACCTATCGCAAACTGCCAAGCTATGAGGTGATTCTCATTGATAAGAATCCAGATAGCAAGTATGTAGAAAAGATCTTTGATCTTCCATACTGTAGTTTTGATAGACACTATGAATCCGACAATCTCAATCACGATGTCTTCACACTATACTTCTAATAGGAGGATAAAACTATGCCGAAACTCGTTTGGGACAAAACTGGCGAGCGCCTTTATGAAACTGGCGTAAAGCAGGGCGTTCTGTATCCCATTGACAACAAGGGCACCTACCCCAAGGGTGTAGCTTGGAATGGCCTTACCAATGTTACCGAGAGTCCTTCCGGTGCCGAAGCGACCGCTCTGTATGCTGACGACATTAAGTATCTGAACCTGATCTCTACCGAGGAGTTCGGTGGTACGATCGAGGCTTATACTTATCCCGATGAATTCGCTGAGTGTGATGGTTCTGCCTCTCTTGCTACCGGTGTTTACATCGGCCAGCAGCCTCGCAAGACCTTCGGGTTCAGCTACCGCACCACTCTGGGTAATGATGTCGATAATAACAACTACGGCTACAAGCTGCATCTGGTGTATGGCGCTCTGGCTTCTCCTTCTGAGAAGGCTTATGCCACTATCAATGACAGCCCTGAGGCCATCACGTTCTCCTGGGAGTTCAGCACCACTCCTGTGAACGTTACCGGGTTCAAGCCCACCGCTTGCATCACCATCGATTCTATCAAGGTCGATCCCCAGAAGCTGGCGGCTCTCGAAGCTATTCTTTACGGCGGCGATGAGGCCGAAGCTCGTCTGCCTCTGCCCGACGAAGTCGCTCAGATTATTACCGCTGCGTAACACAGCACAACAACATAACCATGGGAGTCGTACTCAGTTAGGCTGGCGACTCCCTTTTTAATTTGAAAGGAGAATATTTCAATGATCAAGAAAACTATCGCCTATACGGACTATAACGGTAATCAGCGCAAGGAAGACTTCTATTTCAACCTGACGAAAGCTGAAGTTGCTCGCATGGAAATGGGCATCGAAGGTGGCATGTCCGAGATGATCAATCGCATTGTTGCTGCCCAGGATGTTCCGTCTCTGATCAGCGTTTTCGAAGAGATGATCCAGAAATCCTACGGCGTTAAGACCCCTGATGGTCGTGGATTCATCAAGAGAAAAGAAGATCTCGAGAGCTTTATGTCTACCGAAGCATATTCTGAGCTTTACATGGAGCTTGTTACCGATGCTGACGCAGCCGCCGAGTTCTTGAACGGAATCATCCCGTCTAACATCGATAAGAAGTCCGTTCAGATTGAGGCGTCGAATAACTGAAATGATGGAGGTATGAGAAATGCTCCAGCTTGTAGTACCTCTTACTCCTGAGTATTGGGACGAAGAGAAAGAGGTGTTCGTTGAACCAAAAACCACGGTACTTCAACTAGAGCATTCTCTCATGTCCCTTTCGAAATGGGAGTCTAAGTGGTGTAAAGCATTTCTGTCTAAGAAAGAGCCAACCGAGGAAGAAATTCTGGACTACATAAAGTGTATGGTCATCACACCGAGCGTAAAACCGGAAGTGTATGATCATCTGACGAAAGATAACATAGATGCAATCGTCAAGTACATAAACGCTCCGATGACTGCAACCACTGTTAGAGACAATAATCGCTCAAAAATTAACAACGAGATTGTCACGTCAGAGCTCATATACCACTGGATGATCGAATTGCAAATCCCTTTTGAATGTCAGAAATGGCATCTTAATCGATTGATTACTCTCATCAAAGTTCGAGTCGCTAAAACCACCAAACCCAAACCTATGAGTAAAGCCGAGATAATGCGAAACAATGCTGCGCTCAATGCTGCTCGAAGGAAACAACTAAATAGTAAGGGGTGAGATCATGAAACGAGGAAAACGACAAACTCCTTATAAGAAGTGGCTTCAGACTTACACAAAGAAAGCAGTCACTATCATACTGGCGATTTCGCTGATAGATTTGCAGCTCTCATATGTACTTGCGTTTATTGGAAAAGAACAAATCGCCGAGTCTTTATCCAGTCAAATTGCCGGTACAGTTATCGGCGTTATGCTGGGGTACTTCATGAAGGCTCTATTTGAAACGTTCTTTGAAAAACGGGAAGAACGATTAAACCGGTCTTCCGAAACGGAAAAGGGGGAATAACAATGCCTATTTCTTTTATGACAAGCGCGCTTTTAGCGGTCTCGCTGCTCACTAATCTTACCGTTGAGGGGATTAAAAAACTCCTTGACGAAAGCAAAAAGAGCTATTCGTCCAATGTTTTGGCTGCAATTTTCTCGACGATCCTTTCTGGCGGGGTGTGTGTTGTGTATCTCGTCATGAATGACGTCGACTTTTCTATGAAGATCGGAATTGAAATCGTGGTTCTTATGTACCTCGGTTTTCTTGTTTCGACCGTTGGCTACGACAAAGTTCTTCAGATGCTGAAACAGATTCAGACTGTGAAGGAGGAGACGAAGAATGAGTAATAGTTCTCTGGTGGATTACACCAAACTGAGCCCTAATCATTCTGGTAAAAGAACCCATGCCGTCGATCGAATTACTCCGCATTGTGTGGTTGGTCAGTGCAGTGTCGAAACCATGGGTAATATTTTTGCGCCCACCTCTCGAAAGGCCTCATGCCAGTACGGCATTGGTGCTGACGGAAGAGTTGGGCTATATGTGGATGAACAGAATCGTTCCTGGTGTTCTTCATCCAACTCCAACGATCAACGAGCGATCACGATCGAATGTGCCAGTGATGCAACCCATCCGTATGCATTCAAAAATGTCGTATATAACAAACTGATCGAGCTTTGTGTCGATATCTGCAAACGGTATGGAAAGAAGAAATTGCTATGGTTTGGCGATAAAACTAAAACTCTGAATTATGAACCAGCATCCGATGAGATGGTTCTGACTGTTCATCGTTGGTTCGCTAACAAGAGTTGCCCTGGCGACTGGATGTACGCCCGTATGGGTGATCTGGCTTCCAAAGTCACTGCAAAACTTAGTGGACCAACCACTCCGGTTTCTACCAAAACGCTTTATCGAGTGCAGACTGGCGCTTTCGGCAGCAAAGCTAATGCTGACGCCTTGCTTAAGAAGGTAAAAGCTGCTGGTTTTGATGCCTTTTTGGTTAAGGTTAACAATCTGTATAAGGTGCAGGTCGGTGCTTTCAGTAAGAAGGCCAATGCTGATGCAATGGCTGCTAAGCTGAAGACGGTCGGATTCGATACTTTCATCACCACAAAGAGTGGTGTACAGGTAAAATAACTTTCAGGTTAGGAGAGTTGTATATGATAACGTTCAGACAAAAGGGTGACTTCTCTAAGCTTACTCGTTACCTCGAAAGAGCCAAGCAAAAGGTGCATCTTGGTGATCTCGATAGGTTCGGTCGAGCAGGAGTTTCCGCCCTTGCGTCTGCAACACCGATAGACAGCGGTCTCACTGCTTCGTCTTGGTATTACGAGATAAAGAGTTCCAAAGAATCAGTGGTGATTTCATTTCACAACTCAAACATTCAAAATGGAGTTCCCATCGCCATCATCTTGCAGTATGGGCATGGGACCGGAACCGGAGGTTGGGTAGAAGGGCGAGATTACATCAATCCTGCTATCCAACCTATTTTTGACGCAATAGCAAATGACGCATGGGAGGAGGTTACTAGACTATGAGCAAGGTTGTTGACGAGAGAGTCGTACAGATGCAGTTCGATAATCGTCAATTCGAACGCAACGTATCGACCAGCATGTCCACCTTGGACAAACTTAAACATAGTTTGAACTTATCCGGAGCGGCCAAGGGTCTTAGTGATATCGGTAACGCCGCCAAAAATATCAGTTTCAACGGACTTGGCTCAGCGGTTGATACTGTTAGAACTAGGTTTTCTGCGCTTCAGGTAATGGGTGTAACCGCCCTTGCGAACATTACAAATTCGGCGGTTAATGCCGGTAAACGGATCATTAATGCGCTTACTCTTGAGCCCGTAATGAGTGGTTTCCAGGAGTATCAGACCCAGATGGGTGCCATCCAGACGATCCTTGCAAACACCCAAAGTAAAGGTAGTACCCTGAACGACGTCAACAAGGCGTTGGATGAGCTGAACCATTACGCGGATAAGACAATCTATAACTTCACGGAGATGACCCGCAACATCGGCACGTTTACTGCGGCCGGTATCGACTTGGACACCTCTGTGAGTGCAATTCAGGGTATCGCTAACTTGGCGGCTGTGTCTGGTTCGACGTCTCAGCAAGCATCGACCGCTATGTACCAGCTTTCTCAGGCACTGGCTGCGGGTACGGTTAAACTGATGGACTGGAACTCGGTCGTTAACGCTGGTATGGGCGGCGAAATCTTCCAGAATGCACTTAAGAAGACATCAGCAGAACTCAAAACTGGTGCCGAAGCAGCAATCAAAGCCAAAGGTTCGTTCAGAGAATCTTTGTCTGAAGGTTGGCTTACTTCCCAGGTACTTACCGAGACGCTGAAGAAGTTCACAACTTCCGGCGCGAATGAGTATGTGGCCGAGTATACCGGTCTGTCGGTGGATGCGGTCCAGGCTGCCCTTGATTCTGCGGAAGCGCAATATGGAGAAGCCGATGCTATCGGTTATGCTGCTAAAGCGTTGGCTGAAAAGTCTGGCAAAAACAAGCAGGAGATCGAAGACGCTCTTAACATGGCCAAAACGGCTGAAGATGCGGCCACTAAAGTCCGAACCTTCACTCAGTTGTGGGATACTCTGAAGGAAGCAGCACAGTCAGGGTGGACGACCACCTGGCAGATCATTGTCGGTGACTTTGAGGAAGCCACAGAGTTCTTAACTCGGTTGTCCAATGGTATTGGTGGTTTGCTTCAGGGGATGTCTGACTCTCGAAACCAACTCCTGTCTGAAGGTTTGTCTTCCGGATGGAAGCAACTTCTCGACTTGGGGATCGGCGACGAAGAAGGTTACAAAGATTCAATCAAGAGTGTGGCGAAAGAGAGCGGTGTCGCATTCGACAAGATGATCGAAGACGAGGGTTCTTTCTCTAAGGCTCTGAAGAAGGGTCTCAAAGAAGGAACGATTACTTCTGACATGCTCTCCAAATCGGTAACTGGGCTTGGCGATAAAATTCGCGGAATGTCTCAGAAGGAAAGAGCGGCGGCCGGCTACACAAGCGAAATGTTGTCGAGTCTGGAAAAACTCGAGACTGGTTTGAAAGATGGCAGTATCTCAATGGATGAGTTTGCCGAAAAGATCGTCAAACCGTCGGGTCGAGAAAATCTAATCGATGCGCTGTTTAATTCGGCCAACGCCTTTGCGAGCGTCATGAAACCGATCAAGGAAGCTTTTGCCGAAGTGTTCCCCAGCGATGGTCTTGGTTCGAGGCTTTATGACTTCACCGCCCGTCTGAAAGAATTCACGGAAGGTCTTTCGTTGAGTGGAGAAGCCGCCAAAAAAGTGAAAGACATCTTCAAGAGCGTATTTGAGAACCTCAAACTCGTCAAAGACGCCGTTGGTGAAGGGCTGTCGAATGCTTTCAAAGGACTCATCACGATTGTCAAGCCAATCAAGGATGCATTCGCCGATGTCTTCAAAATGGTGAATCCGGCTGACGTGGCGAAGGTAACCACTGCCTTTAGCGATTTCACCAAGAAGCTTATTCTGAATGAAGAGTCTGCCGATAAGGTAAGACGCGCATTCAAAGGCATCTTCTCGGTTTTCGATATTTTCCGAAAAGTTCTTGGTAGTGTAGCACAAGCGATCGGTAAGTTGCTTAACTCTGATGGTGTCTCTAGTCTTGGGAATCTGCTTCTTACTGCTGCGGCATCCCTCGGCGATTTCTTTACGTCTCTCAACGAGGGCTTTGACGAGAACGGACTTTCTGGTGTCTTATCGAAGATTGTTTCGGGTATTTCTGGTTTTATTTCCGGAGCCAGTGAGCACATGCTCGGCTTTAGTGATGTGTTCACGTTTGTTGGAGAGACAGTCAAGAAGGTTTCTGGAGGAATTTGGACAGCCCTTAAGACCGTAGTCGAATGGATCTCGGAACATTTCTCGATCGGTGATCTTTTCGCCGGTCTGGCTGGTGGCGGCATTTTCGTTGCTGCTAAGAAGATTTCGGGATTCCTGGATAGTATCATTGATGCGATCAAGGGTCTCTTTGGTGGTAAGGGCGACGGAGATGGAATCAAGAGCAAGTTTACAGATGTTCTGGATTCTGCGAAGGATGCACTTTCGTCTTTCGCGTCTGGTGTAAAAATTTCGTCCCTTGTGAGCATTGCTATTGCGGTTGGTATTCTTTCCGCATCGATGAAGACAATTTCCGATTTGGATGCGGGTAAGATCGCGAAGTCCTTGATTGCTATTGGTGCAATGCTCGGAATGCTGAGTATTACCATGGGTTCCATCACTAAAACTCTGTCTGGACTTGGTTCTAAAGGTCTCATCAAAGCCGGCGCATCGCTTGTTCTGGTGGCAGCGGCGGTTGGTATTCTGGCTAGTGCCATGAAGAAGATTTCTGAACTGTCTCTTGCAGAGTTAGCGAAAGGTCTTCTTGGCGTTGGTATCGGATTGACGATCCTGACTGCTGGTCTTCGCGCCATTAGTAAAGCTAAGGTCTCGCTTTCCACAAGCATCGCAATGCTCGCATTGGCAGGTAGCTGTAGCATGCTTGCAAATGCCCTTAAGAAATTTGGCGGTTTGTCTATGGGTGAGATCGCCAGGGGTCTCATTGGCATGGGCGGGGCTCTTACCGCATTAGTCGGTGCGATGTCTGTGATGAATAAGTTTACTGGCGGAAAGTCGCTTACCGGAAGCATAGCGATGCTGATCGCTGTCCAATCACTGAGCAAGTTGGCCGATGGACTTAAGAAATTCGGTCAGATGTCCTGGGACGTCATTGGTCGTGGCCTGGTCGCTATGGGTGGTGCTCTTGGTGAGTTAAACATTGTTCTCAGTCTACTCGGTAAGTTTGGCGGATTCTCGAGTATTCTTGGTGCTGGCGCCATTCTTATCGTGGTTCAGGGGCTTGATGAGCTTGCTTCTGCTCTTGGTCGAATCGGCTCGATGTCTTGGGAGACTGTTGGTCATGGCTTGGTAGGAATGGGTGGCGCTCTCGCTGAAATCGGCACCATCACTGGACTGCTTGGTAAACTTGCTGGTTTCTCTGGTCTTCTTGGCGCAGGTTCTATTCTTATCGTTATTCAGGGTCTTGACGATCTTGCCAATGCTCTTAAGAAGTTCGGTGAGATGTCCTGGGAAACCATTGGCCGTGGTCTTGTCGGTATGGGCGGAGCACTCGCGGAGGTCGGAACCATCACCGGCCTTCTCGGTAAGCTTTCTGGATTGTCCGGTCTTCTCGGTGCCGGAGCTTTACTCCTTGCTATTCAGGGTCTCGGTGATCTCGCGGATGCATTCAAGGCATTCGGAGGGATGACCTGGGATGAGATCGGTAGAGGTCTTGTCGGTATGGGTGGAGCCCTTACAGAGCTGGCAGTTGTTACTGGTCTGCTTGGAAGCGTTGCTGGTCTTCCTGCTTTGCTCGGCGGCGGAGCTATTCTGGTCGGCGTGCAGGGTCTCAGTGATTTGGCAGACGCCTTCAAAAAGTTTGGCGAGATGTCCTGGGATGAGATCAGCAGAGGACTCGCTGCGATGGCTGGTGCACTGACCGAGATCGCTGTTGGTGGGCTGTTAAACACCTTGTCTATCATCGGTAGTGTATCCATCGCCGCTGTTGCTGAACCACTCGGTATTCTTGCCGATTCGGTGAAGAAGTGGGTTGGGGTTGAAGTTCCGGAAGGTCTCAACTTTAAACTTGCCGAACTTGCTGATGGTGTCTTCGCATGGACCTTTAGCGGCATCGGTGCTGGAGCCTTGGCTGTTGCCGCCAAGTCTGTTGGTACCCTGGCTGATTCGGTAAAGAAGTGGACCGGAGTCACTGTTCCTGAGGGACTTACCGAAAAGATGGCGTCCCTCGCAAGCGGCGTTGAATCTTTCACTTTCGCCGGTCTTGGCGCTGGTGCATTGTCTTCCGCTGCCCCTGGCGTTGGTGCGATGGCTGATGCAGTCCGCAAGTGGTCCACAGTAATGATCCCCGACGGACTCGAGGAAGGACTTACCGCGATTGCTAATGGCGTGAAAGCGTTTAGCTTTGCGTTCATGGGAGGCTGGTCTATCAGTGCCCTGACGGGTCCGCTTGGCGATCTCTCTGATACGGTCAAGAAGTGGCACGAAGTAAGTGTGCCCAAAAACCTTGAAGACGGCCTGACTCGACTGGCCACTGGTGTGCAAGCGTTTAGCTTTGCCTTCGTCGGTGGATGGTCGCTTACTGCCATCACAGGACCGCTTGGTGATCTTGCTGATTCGGTAAAGAAATGGAAAGGCGTGTCCGTTCCCGATGGTATCGGGGATGATTTGAAATCCTTGTCCGATGGAGTTACGTCTTTCGGATGGGCATTCATTGGTGGATGGACACTAGGTTCTGTGACCGGTCCTCTTGGCGATCTTGCAGTTTCCGTTAAGAAGTGGAAAGGCGTGTCGATTCCTAGTAATCTGGGTGACGACCTTAAAACACTTGCCAGCGGTGTAAAGACCTTCGCGGATGTTCCCGATGTGTCTGTCGCCGCGAACAGTCTGAAAACCATTTCCACAGCAGCTAAGAACCTCGCTAATACCAACTTCGGAAGTATTAGCAGCGGTGTCCAGACATTGACCGAATCGATCAAGAACCTTGCATCTATCGACTCCGTGAGCGATTCTCTGACGAAATTCGGAAATGAATTGGTCAAGAAAATCGTGACCCCCCTCGAGACTGCAACTGGTCGGTTTAGAAATGTTGGTGCTAAGTTGTCCACAGAATTGGCAAGCGGCATCGAATCTCGCTTGACATCGATTGTCTCCAAAGTGACTGAAGCCATGAATAAATCCGTGAATGCCGTTACATCTAGAAAGAGCGCATTTAGTTCGGCTGGCACGACTATCGCTACATCTCTGATTGCCGGACTTAGCAGTAAGACCTCTCAGATCTCTACTGCATTTACGACGGCGCTCCAGACTGCTGTTTCGAGCATCAGACTTCAGCGTAGTAACTTCTACAACGCGGGTAACTATCTGGTAGAGGGATTTGCGAACGGAATCAAAGAAAACGCATTCAAAGCCCAAGCAAAAGCCATCGCTATGGCGAATGCTGCACTTCAGGCGGCCGAAGACGCCCTTGGCGTGGAATCTCCTTCTAAGGAATTCTACAAGATTGGTAACTTCTGTGGTCTTGGATTTGTCAACGCACTCGGCGATTATGGTGACAAAGTGTACAAAGCAAGCGGCGCTATGGCCATTCAGGCTAAAGATGGTTTGGGCGAAGCAATCAGTCGAGTTGGAAATGCACTCAACGGTGACATGGATGTTCAGCCGACTATTCGCCCGGTTGTCGACCTTAGTAATGTCAAGACTGGGGCGGCCGCGATCACGGACTTGCTGGGGAATGATCGTTCCCTCGGTATCGTCACTGGTGTCAATGCGGTAAGTTCGATGATGAAGCGTAGAGGTCAAAATGGAACTACGGATGGTGTTATCACGGCCATTAACAAACTCAATAAAGATCTTAACGGTCTGAGTCGTCCGTCTTACAACATTGAAGGTATTACCTATGACGATGGCAGTGAGATTTCTGAAGCGATCAAGACTCTGGTCAGAGCGGCTAGAATTGAAAGGAGGGTGTAAATCATGGCGACTACTTACACAGTAAAACGTGGAGATACACTCTCTGCGATTGCCAAGAAATACAGCACAACTGTATCAGCTTTGGCTAAGCTGAACAACATCAAGAATGTCAACTACATTTACGTTGGACAGGTCTTAAAGATCGATGGCGATCCGACCCCTGTGAAAACCAACACCACTAACCGAGCTACGGTAGAGTATCTTGGTCTTCAGGCTAACACGGATCGGACCGTCATCGCATCTTGGACTTGGGATAAGACGCACACGAAGGAGTATAAGGTTAGATGGTGGTATGCCGCTGCTGATGGAATTGGTCTCCTCGGCAGCGAAACCACCACGACGTTTAAACGTGCTTCTTGGAGTGCGCCGTCAAACGCAGTTAAAGTAACATTCATCGTGCTGCCTGTCTCTCAGACATACAAGCCGAATGGTAAAACAGAAACGTCGTACTGGACTGCTGAATGGTCCACCAACAAATCGTATTACTTTAAGGACAATCCTCCAACGACACCTGTGACTCCAAAAGTCACAATTGACGGTTACAAGTTGACCGCCACGGTCGATGGCCTGGAGAATCTCAATGCCACTCATGTGCATTTCGAGGTCATTAAAGACAATACAGGTAGCGTGTTTGCCAAGGCCGATGTTCCGATTGTGTCTGGTTATGCCTCTCACACTTGGAACATCGATGCCGGCAGCACGTACAAAGTTCGGTGTTATACGTATCGAGGCGACTCTAAGAGTGACTGGACTGACTACTCCGATAACTCGGGAACTCCACCCGAAGCACCGAGTGGAATCACTGTATGTAAAGCGACGTCTGCAACCTCGGTATATCTCGAATGGTCCGGTGTTTCGACGGCGACAACGTACGATCTCCAGTACGCGACTAAAGAGGAGTATTTCGACGAGTCTAATGCAGTCGAGTCTGTCTCTGGTATCCAGGCGATGCGTTACGAGAAAACGGGTCTTGATTCTGGTCAGAGGTATTTCTTCAGAGTAAGAGCAGTCAACTCTGACGGCGAATCTGCGTGGACTAGTCCCGTATCGGTCATCATCGGCACAAAACCTGCTGCTCCGACTACTTGGTCCACCACAACCACAGCAATCACTGGTGATCCGCTTACATTGTATTGGGTTCACAATTCGGAGGATGGCTCTAGTCAAACTTATGCAGAACTCGAGTTGACCATTGATGGTAAGACAGAAACCAAAACCATTAAGAATTCGACCGAAGAAGACGAGAAGGACAAGGTAAGCACCTACTCGATTGATACAACCAAATACCCCGAAGGAACTAAGATCCTTTGGCGTGTTCGTACCCGAGGCATTACGAATGAGTATGGTGATTGGTCTGTTCAGAGAACGATTGATATTTATGCTCCGCCTACCTTGGAGATGCACATGACCGACGCATCTGGCGTAGATATTGAGACTCTCGTCTCCTTCCCGTTCCGCATTACCGGGCTCGCTGGTCCGAAGACCCAGAAGCCGATTGGATATCAGGTTACCATTACCGCTAACGATCCTTACGAAACCATCGACCATGTCGGCAACAAGAAGATCGTAAGTAAAGGTGAAACGGTATATTCTAAGCATTTCGACATCGACACTAATTTGTCGATCATGTTGTCGGCGAGTGATATGGATCTCGAAAACAACATTAGCTATGCCGTTTCTTGCCTGGTATCCATGAACTCTGGTCTTACGGCCGAAGGCTCCCTGAACTTCACAGTTGCCTGGACAGATGTGGAGTATTCTCCTAATGCGGAAGTCGGGGTTAACGCTGATGATCTTACAGCCATCATTCGGCCTTATTGTGAGAACGAGAATGGTACTCCAATCGATGGTGTTCTGCTCTCTGTCTACAGACGAGAATACGATGGTAGCTTCGTCGAGATTATTAAGGATATTCCCAATGTAAAAGGAACGTTTGTAACTGATCCGCATCCGGCTTTGGATTACGCTCGATACAGAGTGGTCGCCATGACAGTCGACACAGGTGCGATCAGTTACTATGATGTTCCGGGTTATCCTGTCGACGGAAATGCCATCATCCTTCAATGGGACGAAGTTTGGTCTACCTTTGAGGCGACGGAAGAAGAGGCTGAGATTGCAGAACCGTCCTGGACCGGTTCTATGCTCAAACTCCCGTATAACATCGACATCTCAAGTTCCCACCAGCCGGACGTTGAACTCGTCGAGTATATTGGTCGTTCGAATCCAATCAGTTATTACGGGACTCAGCATGGTGAGACGGCAACGTGGAACGTCGATATCGACAAAAAAGACACCGAAACTCTGTATGCGCTGCGCCGCCTGTCCAAATGGATGGGAGATGTTTATGTGAGAGAACCTTCCGGCAGTGGATATTGGGCGAATGTCACGGTGTCGTTCAGTCGGAAGCATTTGGAAACAATCATTCCCGTAACTCTCAGTATTGCAAGAGTCGAAGGAGGCGTATAAGATGGCTGATTGGTTGTCCTCGATGCAGCAAACTTTCGAGTATTATGTCGTCGATCCGAAAACTTGGAAGGACGTCAAGCTCATCAACACCGTGAAGTCAAGCACTATCAGTCGAGATGCTGAAGCTGAAACTCTCGGATCGGCAACGATCGACATGACCGAGTCTGTCGGGGAAGCGTACATTCGAATTTATCTCGTAACAATTCAAAATGGATTGCGAGAGAGACATCCGCTTGGAACCTTCCTCGTACAGACCCCGTCTTTGAGTTTCAATGGTCGACTTCAGAATATCTCGGTCGACGCCTACACTCCTCTGATTGAACTCAAAGAAAGCCCGCCGCCTCTCGGGTATTCGATACTCAAGAATTCCTGCATTATGGACATTGCGTATCGTTTAGCCCGAGAGCGCGCTCGGGCTCCTGTCGTTAAGACCACATGTGGTACTCCTCTTGCTATGGACTTCACGGCAAGCACGGATGACACCTGGTTGACGTTCTTATCTGATCTGGTTGCCAACGCGAAGTACCAATTCGCTCTCGATGAGATGGGTCGTATTTTGTTGGCTCCTTATCAAGATACTGCTTCTCTGCAGCCCGTATGGACGTATGATGACGATAACAGTTCGATTCTGTACCCGGACATTAGTGTGGATAGAGATCTCTATGGCATTCCCAATGTTGTGGAGGTAATCCACTCTAATGGTGCTGGGTATTATTTTGTCAGAGCGGTTAATGATGACCCCAACAGTGTTACCTCGACTGTCAGTCGTGGGCGAGAGATCATCCATCGAGTTACCAACCCTGATCTTGTCGGCGACCCGACACAGAGTCAGGTGGAGGATTATGCGAACCAACTGCTTCGAGAGTTGTCTGTTCTGGAGTATACCGTATCCTACACGCATGGGTATTGTCCTGTTCGACTTGGCGATTGTGTTCGTCTGAATTACACCAGAGCAGGGATTACGAACATTAAAGCCAAAGTCATTAGTCAGACAATCAAGTGCGAACCCGGATGTCCGGTTACTGAAAAAGCTGTATTCACGGCTAAGTTGTGGAGGTGATGATCGATGAGTTTGTCGAACGAACTGATCTCTCAGTTTGCGAAGATTACGAACGACAAGAAGACGAGTCGGATTGACGAAGTCACTTTGTATGGTGAAGTTGTTAAATGTGACGACTCTATCTGTGTGAGATTTGATGGATCTGAGGAATTGACCCCCGTAACTACTATCGCCGAGAAGGACGAAGAGGGGAACATCACCAACTTCAAGTATGGCGCAGCCAGCGTTAAAACTGGAGATCGAGTTTCGGTCGCGCTTAAGAATCACTCCGCCACAATTACGGGTAACCTCACCGATCCTCCTATGGGACGTGCCGAGGTTAAGATCAATGACGACTCGATTGTGGCCAAAGTTGGGGAAGACGTGAAGGTTCAGATCGATGCCATGGGAGTACGCATGGATAACTTCGAATCCGGTGTCAACTTAAGCCTTAATAACATGGGCGTTCAGATCAATGGTTTGACCACAATCACAAACGGCCTTTCGAACGGCACAACCACGATTGATGGTGCGTGTATTAAGACTGGAACCATCGATGCAAATCGACTAAACCTTACAGGCGCTATCGCATTTGGCGATTTGAGTTCCGACGTTCAAAATGGAATCAATTCTGCTCAAACAGCGGCGGATAATGCGCAAAGCACGGCCAACAGCGCTCAGACGGCGGCCAGCAATGCGCAAAGCACAGCCGATTCGGCTTGGAGTAAAGCTAATTCGGCTAAAAATGCGGTCGACGATCTGGATAGCGTCGTTACCGGGTGGACCTATGAAGGAAGTACCTATATCGATGGAACACAAATCATGACGGGTACTATTGTGGCATCCTCACTGCAGGGCGGAGAAGTTCGTCTACTTGACGGGGATGGAGACGAGGCGGCCACATTCACTCTGTCCGGCGCCACTTCTTATGATTCGTCTAAGTTGGTTATCGATTCAGGTGCAATTGAGATCCGTACAGGACCTGGCGATTTGTATCTTGCATGTTACGAACGATCCCGTGCTAAATCCAGTATTCAAATCGGCGACGATGTGGCCTGTCTTGGTGATTTTAGACCAAGAGATGTAGGTAGTAACTCTTTGGGCACCAACACTTATCCATGGAGTGACGTATATATGCAGAATGATCCGATTGTCACTTCTGACGCCAATGTAAAGAAGGACGTTGTTCGTGATCTAACTGGATACGAAAGTTTCTTTAATGCTTTGTCTCCATGCACATATAAGCTTGTCAATGGAGAAAGTGGCCGTACCCATCTCGGTATGATCTCGCAAGACGTCGAGAAAGCCCTGGCTGATTGCAACATCTCCGACATGGATTTCGCCGGATTCATTAAGTCTCCAAAAAAAGACGATAACGGCAATGTCATTGATGGAGAATTCACGTATGCATTGCGGTACGGCGAATTTATCCCGCTGCTTATTTGGCAGGTACAAAAACTAAAAGCTCGAGTAGCAGAATTGGAGGAGACCCATGGATGAAATCCTAAAGGAACTCGAATCCGTCTACCAGACAATTTCCAGCATTCCCGTGACTCATGATTCGGTTGATGCGATGGCCGTGGCTAGGTCTAAACTTCGTAAGATCTACGCCCAATTGAAAGAGACAAATGTCGAGTCGACCAGGAAGGAGGGAAACGATGAATGACACATTAATCGTCGCGTTGTTATCCTTCGCCGGCACTGTGCTTGGTTCTCTTCTCGGTATCTTGGCCGCAAACAAACTGACCAATTATCGAATTGCGCAGCTCGAAAAGAAAGTCGAAGCTCACAATAAGGTTATTGATCGGGTATACAATCTTGAGAAACGCGACGCCGTTGTCGGCGAAGAAATCTCTGTGGCAAATCATAGAATTACCGATCTCGAAAAAGCAATGTCCTCATCCAAATAATCAGAGAAAGAGGCTCCGTCACTACGACAGGGCCTCTTCTTTTTACGCGCGATAATAACAGGGTCTGTTATAGAGAGAAAACAAAGGAGGAGTTTATTATGGGTATTAAGAAATTCATCAAGACTTTAATCACTTTAGACAAATTAAATCAGGAGCTTAACGAAGGGCTTAATGACGAGATTAGAAGACTAAAGGCACAAGTTAGAGAAGAAGCAAAGAACCCAAAGTATTGGAAACCAGAGTTATAATCTGAAAAGAAACGACTCTGTCACTACGACAGAGCCTCTTCTTTTTTTTTTACTTCAAAATGGATTGCTGTATAGCCATCGGTATCAATTACTACCCTATGAGTGTGGGCTTAAATGTACCCTAAATTAGTCACACTTAAGCTCGATCGTTATCTTATAAGGGGGAGTGTAGTAGCGTAAACCTTTTGAAATCTCGAACCCATATTTTTCAGCATTCTCTTTTGAGATCTGTACGATTGGATCTCGTTCGTACACCATCTTAGAAATTACCGTTTTCAAATATTGATTCTTCGTTTTAGCATCCAACTCGACGTCCTCCAATACCCTTAAAGCATCGGTAGTCTTTATTAGTTCATTTCGATAATCCACGTGTTTTGGCATCGAATTCTTAGCATTGTCTAGCGCTTTGTTTACTTCTTCTTTTTCTTTTAGCACTTTCTCATTCAGCTTAGCAAAGATATGTTGCGGAAGTCTCTTATTTGGGTCTGGGTCATACTGAGCGTCCCATTGGTCCAGTTCTTTCTTTTCAAGATCTTTAAGTTGTCGCTCAAGACGTTCCACTAGATCTTTATGTAGCTTGAAAGAATTGTCATGATCATTCTCTATTCTAACCTCAAAGTCTTCTATGCAATCTTTGAGGACTCTACGAACATAGTCAAACACCTCTTGAAAACTTACAGAACCAGTCTTGCAATGAACCTGGTTGTTACATACAAGTTTAGGAGCGGCATATTCAACCCCATTTCGTGTGTAAGTATTATAACCAATCTTAGAACCACATTTCTTGCAGAACATTATTCCGCTAAACGGATTCTTGAGAGTCAGATCTCGTCGAGTTCGATGACGTTTACCTCTTATCTCACGAGCTTTGTTAAATTGTTCTTCGGAGATGATTCCGTCATGTTTACCCTCGAATAATAAGAACTCGTCCACTTTTGCCTTTGGACGTAATTTCTTGATCTCCTGGTCTTCAATAATCTTCACCGTCTTTCTCCAGTTCCAGCGTGTGCAGCCAATGTAGTGATGGTTTTCCAGAATACTAAATATTATGCTTGGCTTCCATGTCGTATGGCCGGTTTTAGTTTTAGCACCTATGTCTTCGAGTCTTCTACAAATGGCAGTCACGCCGATATCTTCCTCGCAGTACCAATTAAAGATCATACGAACGATGTCTGCTTGATCTTTACGTTCAGTCAGAGTGTGGTATGATTTCTTACCATTATCCTCAAACTTTTCGATTCGATCGAAGCCATAAGGCGCAGTCGAACCTACATAATTACCCTCCTTAACACTTAGCAATTTTCCACGGGCCTGAATCTTCTTGAAATACTCGAGATATTCATTACCTCGTTTAAGTTCACGTTCGAAAGCATCCCTATCATACTCATCGCGTAAATCGTATATTTTCATAGGTGTGATTATATAAGTATTCGTATAGCGAAGTAATCTTATGAGTCTACCAGCATCCTCAAGATCGCCCCGGCTTAAACGCTGTACGTCCACCACAATTATAGCTTTAACGGCAGGGTCTTCTATATCCTTGAGCAAACGGGTTATCTCCGGACGATCCTTAAGTGATTCGCCACTTCCAACCTCCATGTATTTGTTCTCTGGAGGTATCGGTCCGCCAAGGTATTTGATGGCGTATTCTTCGATTATCTTACTGTGTTTCTCCAACACTTCTTCAGTTGATAGCAAAGGATCGTCAGTACGTGACTTTCTACCGTATTCTCGCGTGTCGTAATAGTAAAACGTTGGGTATTCTTTATACATTTTGTTCTCCCTTTCTTTGATAAATTAAAAACTCAGCGTATTCTACAAGTTTATTGTGCTCCTCATCTGTGAATACATATTTATCGAATTTCTTAGCCCACACTTTAAAGCGCTCGATTCGTACATTGTCTTCATTACCAACCGACAGCCGATAATAGTCTGTAATTGTATCAAGCACTGAGACCGGCTTACTTTCCCAACCCATTAAGTATGCGGGAGTCGTATTAAGCGCCTTAGCCAGTGGTCCAAGTATATCTATCGGTAGATTCTCTATATCTCCTTTCTCATAGCGATAAACCGTGGTTCGGTTCTTGTTTAACTTCTTAGCCAATTCGTCGACTGACAAGTTTAGTTCTTTTCTTCTTTCTCTAATCCGTTTTCCTACGTCCATATAACGCACTTCCTTTCTGTACAGTCATCAGTATAGCATTGATATTTGCGTATATGCAAATTAAAAGCAAATTTAGGTTAAAATTGTTGCATTTTATGCACAAAAAACCTATTGACAGAAAAATTGGAATGGTGTTATCTTTTATTTGTTGCATGATACGCAACTAGAAAGAGGTGTGTGCATTGGATGCAAATAAACTATACAAAAAGATCCACGATAAAGGCCTCAGTATTGATGCCGTATCGAGAATGAGCGGAGTTGATATTTTGCTTTTAGGGGAAATGCTATTTGAGTATGGTTCGATCACCATAGGCGATGCGTTGAAACTAAAAGAAGCATTAGCCTTAACAAACACAGAAGCGATTGATATTTTCCTATTGTAGAGGTCTTGCATATGAAAACATACAGATTTAAAAACGCTACTATATATGTCCATGGCGAAGTGAGTAAAGAAAGACTTCGAAAAGCCACTATTAAACTCATTAAAGACTCTCGGAAGTATAAGAGAGGAGTGACTAAGTGATGAGCACACTAATTCGTCCTGAGATTTCTCGAAAGAACAAATATTGGATTGATAGACACCGACATTATGAGCTAAAACATTTCTGTCTTCAGTATCCAGACTGGAAGAGAGCTTATCGTTCAAGTCCTGGGATATCTTCGTCACTTAATAACGATCCATCGAGAAGTAGCTCTTATGGCGATCCAACTGCAAAACAGGCAATGCGTAAAACATACTATATGGAACGAATCAAACTAATTGAGCGTGTTGCTGGAGAAGCTGATGAACAATTACATAACTATATTCTAAAAGCCGTCACTGAGGGACTATCTTATACATATTTGAGGACCAAGATGAACATCCCGTGCAGTCGAGATATGTATTACGATCGATATAGAAAATTCTTTTGGCTGCTCGATAACGCTAGAGACTAAGGAGACGATGACAATGAATTCGAGAGTAGAGCTTAGAACAAGAGCAAGAAAACTCAAAGGTTTAATGAATCTTCTTGCAGATGATATTTGTCACTTAAATGCTGATGCAGAAGATCATGACTTGTTGTGCCTAGTGGAATCTATACATGACGTAAAAGAAACATTACAGATGTTTACAGACGGGATTGTCGAACTTGAGTATGCTTTATATTTGGCGAGTCAAAGACAGTCGCGAAATTTACAACCTCCTTTATGAAAGGAGTGTTTAATATGAAAAAGGTAAAGAAATTCATTAACAAACATGAGGATCTACTGGGAGGTTTAGTAATGGTAGCACTCATTGGCGAGTTATTGTTTTTCGGATGTCTTTTGGGATGAACATTACATAAGGAAGGAGTCCTAGCAAGGGCTTCTTCTTTTTTTTTTTGTTTTCGCGAAGAAAACATAGTACTTTTTCGTTTTTAACCTAGATTAAAACTTTCTAATCTAGATTAAATCAGTTCATATTTTCCGTACGGAGGTTACCATAGAAAATGCTAATTTTGAAATGCGAAAAAATCCCCGGATGGAAATTTTGAAAAATCATTTTATGAAAGGAGAAAAAGCAATGCTGTGGATTATCATCGGGAGTGCAATCGGAGGATTCTTGATCGGAATCGGCATAAGCCAAGCAAAACATAGACCGATCGGGACACTACGAATCGATCACTTTAACCCCGAGAAAGATGTCTATCGTTTTGAGATCGATGATCTTGATTCGTTGAATCGGAAACGCAAGATCCTTCTCAAAGTTGACCACCATGCGGATCTTTCGCAAAAATAACAGGCTCTATTACGAGAACGTATTTGTTCACTTAAAAATCGAAAGGAGAATTATTATGAGCGTTGAATCAAGTCTGAAGGATGAGGTCCTGGTGGAACTCGATGAACTGAGCAGAACGGAGTTCGGCAGCGAAAAGTACAAAACTGGCGTGGCAGGCATCACACAGCTTGCGGATCGATTGATCGAGCTGTCCAAAATGGATGTCGAGAACGAGAAACTCGAGTTCGAACGTGAAAAGTTTGAATTTGAGAATCAGAAGTTCGAGGAAGAAAAAAAGGACAGGAAGGTAAAGAATCGCATTTCTGTGTTCGGTATTGCCGCACCGGCAGTCATTGCTATCGTTGGCGGAACCGCTATGTTCGTCTACGAGGAACGAGGAAGTATCACTTCTCAGGTTGGTCGGAAGATCATCGATAAGTATATTTTCAGAGTAAAGTAAACAAACGTTACAAAGTGAGAGGTTATGGAGACATAGCCTCTTACTTTTTACAGGAGGCCTCTCATGCGATACCACTACGAAAAACCATCCATGTATTCATCTATGTACGGCTCTACATATAACTGCGATCATCCAGTCTATGACACTTGTACATTGTTTCAAATGAAGAATAAAGGTCTTGCTATCATTCAGCAGCGTTATGACAAAGACACTAAACAAACCTGGTGGAGCGACATAGATCCGTGGCTCACTGACACCTTATATTTGCATCCGGGGTTTAAAAAGTATTTTGATGAACATTCTAGTACGTGCAAGGACGGACTCTATCCGACTGTTACCATCCGACAAATAATGTGGGCACTAAAGATTAAACCCATACGAAAAGAACGTTGGGAAACTACATTCGACAGGCGCCATATTTAATCATTCGCGTAATTTACAACTCCCTTTATGAGGTAGTAACGAAAGGAGAACGGAGATGGACGAGTTGAAATTAAATCTGTCTAGCAAATTCATGAGAGGGATCGTTACCAAGTTGATAGCTAAAGCGATATACAAAAAGACCGGCTACAGGATTGACGTCGTTCTTAACAGTGTAACCGTGAAAGTTATCGATGGTAAGGCCCATATTCATGCAGATGTAGATGCGGAGATTGACAACAATGAATTACTGAAAATTGTTAGCACCATCAAAGATTGAGCCAGCAATGGCTCTTTCTTTTATATTCGCGAAAGATGCAAGTTGTATTATGAGAAACAGTTAGCTTAACGGTTAAAGCACCATCGTGTAGGATGGCGAGTATCGGTTCGAATCCGGTACTGTTTCTTTTGTTTTCCACTAAACCACGAAGGGTGAGAGAAATGAACAGATTATTGAATGCTTCAAAACTGTTTGTCAGAAAGAACGGGTCAACAATTTTAACTTGCGTCGGGGGTGCTGGTGTAATCGCCACGTCCGTAATGGCGGTTAAAGCTACCCCCAAAGCGATGATGCTTTTGGAGAATGCAAGAGAAGAAAAGGGTGACAATCTCACCAAGCTCGAAAGCGTCATGGTTGCCGGTCCTGCCTACGTTCCAGCAATTATCATTGGGGCCTCGACTGTCGCTTGTATATTCGGAGCGAATGTTTTAAACCAGCGACAACAAGCGGCTCTTATGAGCGCCTATGCATTGCTAGACAGCTCATACAAAGAATATAAAACGAAGGTTGTGGATTTGTATGGGGATGAGGTGGATGCTCGGGTTAGAGAAGAAATTGCAAAAGATAAGTACACAGGTGACGATAAACCGCATGATAATGATAAAGTGCTTTTTTACGATGAATTCTCTGGTCGATATTTCGAGTCAACAACCACTGAGGTTTTGAAAGCCGAGTACGAGATTAACAAAAAGATCTCTGGTTGGGGCGGAGCATATTTGAATGATTTCTATCATGCTATTGGGTTAGATCCCACGGAGTACGGAGATCATTTAGGTTGGTCTGCTAATGGTCTGTACGAGATGTATTGGGAACAATGGCTCGATTTTCACCATGAGAAATTCATCCTCGATGATGGATTGGAAGGCTACATCATCACATTCGCACAAGAGCCAATCCCTGGTTTTGAAGATTATTAAGTCGCGAAAATTGCAACCACTATTATGGAAAGGAGATGAATATTAATGGCAGTTAATGTTGTTAAAGTGGTCAAGATCGCCGGTACGGTTATGAGTGTAGCAGGAATGCTCGCTAGTAGCTGGGCAGGCGGTAAAGAAAACGCTAAGACGCTGGAAAACCTGGTTAATGCGCATTTCACAAACAAATAAGAGGGCTTACGGGCCCTTCTTATTTTCACTTGAAAGGAGAAGCTTATGGGCAAGACAAATTTGTCAACTATCACCAAAAACGTTCGGGATTTCGCATCGAAACGAAGTCCGGAAATCTTGACCGGTATCGGAATTGCCGGCATGATCACGACTACCGTGCTGGCAGTAAAAGCGACCCCTAAGGCTCTCGAATTGATCGAGGAGAAAAAGAAAGAAGAATGGGTCGATAAACTGTCTCCTTTGGAAGTCGTGAAGGTGGCGTGGAAACCGTACATCCCCGCTATTGTAACGTGCATCGCTTCGACTAGCTGTTTGATTGGTGCTAGTTCGGTCAATGCAAAGCGTAACGCGGCGCTTGCTACCGCTTATAAACTTTCCGAAACGGCCTTGACCGAATATCGTGAAAAAGTCGTCGAGACAATTGGCGAGAAGAAAGAGCGCGTAGTTCGTGATAAAGTCGCAGAGGAACGAGTCAAGAAGAACCCGGTAAGCAAGAATGAAGTCGTTGTAACTGGCAACGGTAAAACGCTTTGCTTTGATCCGATCTCTGGACGATATTTCATGTGTAGTATCGAAACGATCAAGCGTGCTGAGAACACTCTAAATAAGCAGATGCTCCATGAGATTTCTGGATGTGCTTCGTTGAATGAGTTCTATGACGAAATCGGATTGGATCACACAAGCATTGGCGATGATCTTGGATGGAACACGGATCAATTGATCGATATTGACTTTAGCTCTCAGTTGAATGACAACGGGGAGCCTAGTGTGGTCCTGGATTTCTTAGTTGCACCTAAGTACGATTTCAATAGATCTTTTCGCTGGTAATTCGCGAAATTTACAATTAGTTTTATGAGGTATAACGCCTAAAAATATTTACTGAAAAGGAGTAAACAAAAATGAGCGAGATCATCAAGAACATGGAAGTTGACGAGGTCGAAGAGACTATGGAAGAAACCTGTGAGGAGAATCTGTCCAAGACTAAAGGCTTCATGAAGAAGAACGGTAAGAAGATTGTGGCTGGTGCTGCAGTCATTATCGGATTCGGAGTGGCCTACGTCCTGGGTAAGAATTCTGTCAAAGCAGTTTCGCCCGAGGTTATGGAGACTGTCACTGACACAATCAGCGATGTCGCAGATGAGGTTACTAATCTGTAAAGACGGCATTACCTACGAGGAGAGTATCTGAAATATGGTACTCTCCTTTTTATTTTTAACGAGGAGGTTATTCGTAGTGAACGAAGAATATAAGTCCAATTCTCATAAGTTCAAAGAGAGTCAGACTCAGGCTTTGACGGAGAAGAAAAAGGTGGAGAAAGTCGTTCGTGGTAAAGTTCGAACTAAACCCAAGAGCGGAATTAGTAAGATCAGCGAGATCTTTATCTCGGAGGATGCAGCGAACGTGAAGTCCTATATCGTGATGGACGTGCTTGTCCCTGCAGTTAAAAAGGCCATCTCCGATATCGTTCGGGATGGCATTGATATGATTCTGTACGGTGAATCGAGAGGGCGTAAGAGCAGCACGAATTCGTCTTATGTATCCTATCGTGATTATTCCCGCAGCGACGATCGGGATCGATTCAGAGAATCTCGAGGTAGAACGGGGTATAACCATGACGACGTCGTCCTGGAAACCCGTGGTGAAGCCGAGGAAGTTCTGAGTCGTATGGATGAACTTATCGATACTTATGGGGTCGTTTCTGTTGCGGATCTGTACGATCTTATCGGTAAGTCCTGTGAGTATACGGATAATAAGTACGGCTGGACAAACATTCGTAATGCGGAGCCTATCCGTGTTCGTGATGGATATATGCTGAAGCTGCCTAAGGCGCTTCCTATCAAGTAAAGGAGAAAAAAAGAATGAAAAAGTGGAGCATTAATAAGAAGTTCAACATGGCGTGCCTTGGCGTTGCACTGACTTGCATGGCGATTGCCTATGCGGTCGAGTTCTTCAAGTGAGGTGTACGCGTGAATATTTATGTAAAAACAGTCATTGGCGCCTGGGGCGTTACCAAGACGATCCAAGTGATCACTTTGACCATTGCATCTGGAGCGATCGTAGCGTTCGTATCTTCCATCGCTCTTCCGAACAACCCCACTACTATCGAAAAGGAGAATTAAATTATGTTCAACAAAACTGAGATCATGACTAAATTGACTCGTACGTTCAATAGAACGGGTCTCAAGCTCAAAAAGCACAGCCCTGAAATCCTGCTTGTAGCAGGTGCCGTTGGTGTTGTGACCAGCACCGTCATGGCTTGTAAGGCAACTCTCAAGGTTAATGAGGTCCTTGAGGACACCAAGCAGAAGATCGATACCATTCATCAGGTTTCGTCTGACCCTGCTATGGCAGAAAAGTATACCGAGGAAGACAGCAAAAAGGATCTCGCTATCGTCTATACTCAGACTGCAGTGAAGTTCGTCAAGCTTTATGGACCTTCCGTGGCCCTTGGTGTCGTGTCCCTTGGCTGCATGATCGGTTCCAATCGAATCCTCAATAAGCGGAATGCTGCTCTGGCTGCTGCTTATGCTGCGGTTGATAAGAGCTTCAAAGACTACCGTGGTCGCGTCATCGAGCGCTTCGGTAAGCAGTTGGACAAAGAACTTCGCTACAACATCAAGGCTCAGGAAGTCGAAGAGATCACCACCGATGAGAACGGTAAAGAAGTTGTCACTAAGTCGACTGTGGAAGTTGCCGATCCTAACAGCTATAGTCCTTACGCTATCGTGTTCGATGACGGTAACGAGGGTTGGGATCCCGATCCTGAGCGTTCTAAGTTCTTCCTTATCCAGCAGCAGAACTGGGCGAATGAGCGCCTTAAGTCCAGAGGTCACCTCTTCCTGAATGAAGTATATGATATGCTTGGCGCAAGACGCACTAAAGCTGGCGCTCAGGTCGGTTGGGTTTATGACGAGACGAACTGTTTCGGCGACAACTATGTTGACTTCGGCATCTTTGACACTGCCAGATCTAAGGCTCGTGATTTCGTGAATGGATACGAGAAAGTCATTGTTCTTGACTTCAACGTGGACGGGTATATTCTCGATCTGATTTGAAGGGGTCTTGACGACTATGGTTCGGGCAATCCAGAGCAGGATATGCTTGATTATCCATGGCGTTATGTAATTTGAAAGGAGATGTCTTATGTTCAATAAAATTAAGAAAGGTTTTAAGGAGGTTAAACGGTATATGGACAAGAAAGTTCAGATGTGCAAGGATGTGCTTTCCAGTCGTACGAATCGAGCTATTGCCGGTATGATTCTTGGCGGACTGAGCATCGGACTTATTGCATCTGCATATATCTCCATGCCTGCTTAACCATAACAAGAAAGGAGAACTACTAATGACAGGTAGAGATTTGATCATCTATATTATGCAAAACAATCTTGAAGACGAAGTAGTTCTTAAAGATGGCTTTTTCGTTGGTTTTATGAACGAATTAGAGGCTGCTGCTAAGTTTGGTGTAGGAGTCGAAACTATCCGGGTCTGGTATTCTTTAAGAATGCTGGACGGAATCAAGGTTGGAGAGAAGCTATATTTTCTCAAGAACGTACCCGATCCAAGAAAAGGAGAGATGACTCATGAACACTAATTTAAAACGCATCACTTATACGTTCGTAGCGATGGCTAGTATTTGTTTCGTAACCGGCATTGCGGTTTTGTCTCACACAGAAGGGGATGAAACCGAGTGGACCGACTAGAAGAAGCCATGTCGACACTTGTCCAGTTGACAGCAAACAAAAAGAAACGACATATCATAGGCGGAGTTCTCCTGAGTGTATCTATGCTATTCGGAGGACTCGCCTTGACTGTCATATCTATTAAAAATGAGGAGAAAGACGATGAGAACATCGACTAAAATGTTCATTTTTGCAGCAGGGGCCCTTGTGGGTTCCCTGTTCACTTGGTCTTATACCAAGAAGTATTACGAGAAGATTGCAAACGACGAGATTGAATCCATGAAAGAATGGCTCAATCGTCGAGTTGAGGAGCAGGAAGAGAAGACCGAAGATCGGTTTGCCGAGCCTGCTGAAAAACCTACTTCGCCCAGCGCAAAACCCGACCTTATGGAATACGCCGCTATGGTGAAGAGTCTGGGTTATACCGACTATTCTCGTAAGCCGGAAGAAGCTAAAACTGACGAGGGAAATGAGGAGGTGGAAATCATGAACAACTGGCCCTACGTTATCGAGCCTGAAGAATTCGGCGAGTGTGGTTACGAGGAAGTAAGCCTCACCCATTACGCCGATGGAGTCCTGACTGATGAACAGGACAATCCGATTGAGGATGTGGACGGCACTGTCGGAGACGATTACGCAGATCATTTCGGTGAATACGAGGACGATTCGGTATTTGTCCGGAATGACACCATGCGAATCGATTTCGAGATCCTTGCGGATCAGCGGAAATTCTCAGACCTCGGCAAAATTGTGTCCGATCCTGCGGAGGATGAATGAGTCGAGATGAGGTAAAGAATGCATATTTTCATTGGTTATACAATTGGATGTCGGGAGAACGTTATCATTACGACGTTTCGTTTAAGCGACTGCTGATTCATCTGCACGACACCGAATTCGTATATACCATTCGAAATGACCAAAACCGAGCTGAAGATGGCGTCACCCTTCGCTACCGATTTGCCAAAAGTGACATCATCGATGAACCTGTGGATTATATTTTGGAGTGTCTGGCCGGACCCTGCAGTGTTCTTGAGATGATGATTGCTTTGGCGAATCGTTGTGAGGAAGATTATATGGATGATCCTGCTTATGGCGATCGTACAGCTCAATGGTTTTGGGGCATGGTGACGAATCTTAAACTCGGCAACATGACAGATGCCTGGTATGACAAAAATTATGTCGCCGATGTCTTGTACAAATTTCTTCATCGTGAGTATGGCCCCGATGGAAGTGGCGGATTGTTTAGAGTCCGTGGCTACAGAGGCGACATGCGTAAGGTAGAAATTTGGCATCAAATGTGTTATTTCCTAGACACATTCATGTAACTTCAGCGAAAGGAGAAAGAACGATGTGATTGATTTTATGATCATTTCCACACGTACCACTAAAAATGGCGGAGTGGAGATTTTCCCGAAATTTATCATAAAGCGTTCAACCGATTTGATGATCCGAGGCGGCGACTTCTATGCTATCTGGCTGGAAGAACGCGGTATGTGGTCAACAAATGAGCAAGACGCCCTTGAGCTTATCGACAAAGAGCTGGAGAAGTACGCCGAGGAATACAAAGGAAAGTACGAGGGTAAACCAAAAGTCCTGTATATGTGGGATGCCGAATCCGGAATGATCGACCGGTGGCATAAGTATTGTCAGAAGCAAATGCGAGACAATTACCACATGCTTGACGAAAAACTGGTATTCTCGAACATGGAACCGAACAAGAAGGATTATGCGAGCAAGCGATTGCCGTATCCTCTTGAGGAGGGCGATTGTCCTGCGTTCAAGAAGTTGATCTCTACGCTCTATAACGAGGAAGAGCGAACTAAGATCGAATGGGCGATTGGTTCTATCGTAACTGGCGATTCCAAGACGATCCAGAAGTTCATGGTTCTCTATGGTGCTGCAGGTACGGGTAAGTCTACAATTTTGAACATTATTCAACAGCTATTCGAGGGTTACTACTCGGTCTTCGATGCGAAAGCATTGGGATCGTCTAGTAACTCTTTTGCTTTGGAAGCGTTCAAGACTAACCCACTTGTAGCGATTCAGCACGATGGCGATTTGTCAAAGATTGAAGACAACACGCGGTTGAACAGTCTTGTTTCCCACGAGGAGATGACAATCAATGAAAAGTTTAAGTCGACATATTCTAATCGATTTAAGTGCTTCCTGTTTATGGGCACGAACAGACCGGTTAAGATTACGGATGCAAAGTCCGGTCTTCTTAGACGATTGATTGATGTCACTCCTTCGGGAAATAAGTTAAGTCCGAAAGAATACAAGACGGTAACCAAGCAAGTCAGCTTCGAGCTTGGCGCGATTGCGAATTACTGCAAAGAGGTGTATTTGAGCGATCCTGGCAGATATGACAATTACATTCCTACTATGATGATGGGTGCATCCAACGACTTCTATAACTTCATGATCGATTCGTATCATGTGTTCCTGAAGGACGATGGAACGACTCTAAAGTCTGCGTGGGAGATGTATAGAACGTATTGTGAGGAGGCCAATGTGCCTTATCCGTTCTCTCAGCGAATCTTTAAGGAAGAGCTTAAAAACTACTTCTGGGATTTCGAAGAGGGTGCGGATGGAACTGAGATTCGCAATCAGTATAGCGGTTTCCGTACTGACGTGTTCGAAACTAGCAAACCCAAACGAAAGGAGATACACAAACCCAAACTGATTGAATTCAACTCTACGGAGTCTATATTTGATCAGGAATGTGCGAACTGTCCGGCTCAGTATGCCAGCGCAAAGGAAACCCCGATGAATAAGTGGGAGCATGTAACGACAATCTTGTCTGACATCGATACGTCCAAAATCCACTATGTCAAGGTTCCTGAAAACCACATTGTTATCGATTTCGATATCCCCGACGAGAACGGGAATAAATGTTTCGAAAAGAATGTGGAAGAAGCTAGTAAATGGCCGGCTACGTACGCAGAGTTAAGTAAGAGTGGACAAGGCATTCATTTGCATTATATTTACACGGGAGACCCATCGAGATTGAGTCGAGTTTACGGGGATCACATTGAAATCAAAGTGTTCTCCGGAAACAGCTCGCTTAGACGGAAATTGACCAAGTGCAACAATCTGCCAATAGCATCGATTAGTTCCGGTCTCCCGTTGAAAGGAGAGGACAAGGTGCTAAATTTCGAAGGTCTCAAGAATGAGAAAGCTCTTAGGACCCTGATCAAACGAAACCTCAATAAGGAAATCCACGCCAGTACGAAGTGTAGTGTCGACTTCATCCATAAGAGTCTCGAAGATGCTTATAACAGCGGGATGAAGTATGACGTTTCAGACATGCGGAACTCGGTTTATATTCTTGCCGCCAATAGTACGAATCAGTCCGATTACTGTCTGAAACTCGTCAATAAGATGCACTTCAAATCCGAAGAACCGGCTACGAACACAGAAATCAGCGAAGCCCCGATCGTGTTCTATGATGTCGAGGTCTTCCCAAATCTGTTCCTGGTGAACTGGAAAGTCCAAGGCGAAGGAAAACCGATCGTTCGAATGATCAATCCATCTCCTGCTGATATCGAGAAGTTGATCAAGTATCGTCTGATCGGATTCAACAATCGTAGGTACGATAACCATATTCTCTACGGTTGTCTGATTGGATATACGAACGAGCAACTTTTCGAGCTCTCTAAGCGAATTGTCAATTCGAACAAGGGTGAGCGAAATAACGGTTTGTTCGGAGAGGCATACAACCTCTCGTATACTGATATTTACGACTTTGCTTCTGCCGGGAATAAGAAGAGTCTGAAGAAGTGGGAGATTGAGCTTGGCATTCACCACCAGGAACTCGGTTTGCCGTGGGATCAGCCTGTTCCGGAGAACCTGTGGTCTAAGGTTGCTGAGTATTGTGATAACGATGTTATTGCAACGGAGGCTTTGTTCAACCATCTACAGGCGGACTGGACAGCTCGAGAGATTCTGGCTGATTTGGCGAGCATGACTGTCAACGATACGACTAACACCTTGACTACCAGGATTATTTTCGGCACGAATCGTAAGCCTCAGAACGAGTTCTGCTATCGCAATATGGCGGAGCCGGTGACCGAACTTGATCCGGAGGTTAAGGCATTTCTGGAGGAAGCTTGTCCTGAGATGATGTCTAGTCATCGTATTCTTACGGATGGTCCTGGTGAACCTCCCAGATCCGAATCATACTTACCCTATTTCCCTGGGTATAAATACGAGGCCGGTAAGTCCATCTATCGTGGCGAAGAGGTGGGCGAAGGCGGTTATGTTTATGCCGAACCTGGTATGCACGTAAATGTCGCTCTGTTGGATATCGCGTCGATGCATCCTCACAGTGCAATTGCTGAGTGTCTGTTTGGTCCGAGATACACACGGGCGTTCCGTGATATTGTTGAGGGTCGAGTAAGCATTAAGCATGAGGCCTGGGATATTGTCAATGAGATGCTGGATGGCAAATTGAGACCTTACGTGCAGAAGGTTATCGATGGCGAACTGACATCTGGACAGCTTGCGGATGCACTCAAGACAGCGATTAACTCGGTCTATGGATTGACATCTGCTGGATTTGAGAATGCATTCAGAGACCCCAGGAACAAGGATAACATCGTCGCCAAGCGTGGTGCTCTGTTTATGGTCGACCTCAAGCATGAAGTTCAGAAGAGAGGATTCACTGTTGCTCATATCAAAACAGACTCCATCAAGATCCCGAATGCTACCCCAGAGATTATTGGGTTCGTTATGGCCTTTGGTCGAAGCTATGGTTATACATTCGAGCATGAGGCTACGTACGATCGTATGTGCCTAGTGAACGACGCAGTGTATATTGCCAAGTATAAGGACGTCGAATGGTGTGAGAAGACCTATGGATATTTGCCTAGCAAGCAGAAAAAGAAAGCTGGCAAATGGGATGCTACGGGTAAACAGTTTGCAGTTCCTTACGTGTTCAAAACATTGTTCAGCAAAGAAGACATCGAATTCGGTGACATGTGTGAAACGATGTCTGTTGCTACAGCGCTATATTTGGATACGAATGAGAACCTTCCCGAAGGCGAGCATGACTACCACTTCATTGGTAAGGTCGGTTCGTTCTGTCCAATTCTCCCTGGACATGGCGGTGGCGAATTGCTCCGTGAAGGTACGGATAAGGATGGCAACGTCAAATATTCTGCGGCGACTGGCTCGAAGGGATACAGATGGCTTGAAGCTGAAATGGTTAGCACTCTTGGAAAAGAGAAAGACATTGACCGATCCTATTACAACAAGCTCGTTGATGACGCTATCGACACAATGGGTAAGTACGGAGATTTCGAATGGTTTGTTTCAGACGACCCGGTTCCGAACGACGGAATTCCATGGAAGATGGATTGTGGGAAAGACACTTGTCTCATGTGCCCCAACTTAACTCATGATGGTTGCAAAGCCGGCTATGACAACTCAGATTTCTTGTATCAACTCGATGAAGACGAAGCATTCATGAAACGATGAAAATTTATATTTAAAGGAGATTGAAAACTATGAGAATCACTTTTGTACCGAGAGATATCCTTCAGATCGATGACGCACGAATCATCTACCGCAACTTCGCTGGCAGAGGCGACAAGTACAATCGAGAAGGCGACCGCAACTTTGCGGTTGTCATCCCGGATGAAGAGATGGCCGCTCAGTTAACTGATCTGGGCTGGAATGTCAAGATCAAGCCGCCTCGTGAGGATGGCGATGCTCCGTTCATGTATCTGCCTGTCAAGGTGAAATTCAATGACCGTGGTCCGAATGTTTATCTCAAGACGGGTAACATTCAGAACCGCCTGGACGAAGAAAGTGTCGGTCTTCTGGATAATATCGATATTATTGGTGTTGATCTGGACATTCGCCCTTATGATTGGGACGTGAACGGGAAGATGGGTCGTACTGCTTATCTGCAGTCCATTCGTGTGGTTCAGGACGTTGATCGCTTCGCTGGCGACGACGTGATTCGCGACTAAAACATGCCCTTTTATGAGAGGAAGAGATGATGTTAACACGTTGTCTCTTCCTCTTATATTTTGGGCCACAAACTATTTTCAATTTAACAAGGAGGGTAAGAACATGGTGCAGTTATATTCTGACATCAAGGGTAACGGTCCCCCGACCAAAGACACCCCTGGTTCGGTAGGCCAGTTCTACGTTGATCACGACACCGGCATTCGTTATGAATGCGTCGAGGCGTTCACTCAGAAAGGCTACAAGATCGACAAGCAGGTCTATGAGTGGGAAGAGCGGGGTCTCGATATGGATTTCTTGGCCACTGACGCGGAAGTTGCAAAAGCGGTTGATGATCTCCGCGATGAGATTTCCGGCGGTGGAGTTGCCCCCAGTGAGGGCTTCGCAGTTTGGGCCGAGTTGGTTGACTGAACAAAAAGTGAGGTGACCACATGAAAACCTTACGATTCATTGTTGAGAATCAAATCATCAAGAAAGACCCGACTTGTGACTTTTCTAACCTGGTTCCTGGTACCAAGGGTTATTTGAATGCGGAGTTCTCTTTCTCGAAAGAATGGGATGGAATGACTAAAGTGGTTGGATTCTATTCTCCGCTTGGTCGAGAGTATTCTCCTAGGGCGCTTGCAGACGGGAAGACCTGCATCGTTCCATTCGAAGCCCTTGAGAAGAGAATCTTCAAGATCCAGGTGATCGGGCAGAGTCCCGACGCCACGCGAAGACTCAAAACTAACAAAGTAGCCGTATATCAGAATGGAGGGAAGACATGAGTAAAGCAGACGAATTGCTGAATAGCTTGTCCGAGGATGATATTTCCCTTCAATTGACGAATCCTGAGACTGAACCACATATCGTAATCGGCGAAGATCGAATCATTTCTGTTCCAGAAGAGCTACGGCGAATTGCGGTTCAGTATGACCACGATGTCGAGACTGTGACATTCGATTGTCCTCGCTACTGGGATGGTCTAGATATGTCTGAGCTTAGCATCTACATCAACTACATGCGTAAGGATCGATATGTTGCTTGCTACAAGGCGACCGATATTGTCGTCGATGGTACCGATCCGAACATCATGCATTTCAATTGGACTGTCTCTCGTAATGTCTCTGAGGTTAAAGGGGAACTCAAGTTCCTTGTCTGTATCAAGAAAGGTGACTCTGAGGGTTATGAGGTAAACCATTGGAACTCCGAACTCAACGCCGAAATGTATATTTCGGAGGGTTTGGAGGTTGAACCGAGCATTCTCGATCCCTATCCAGACATTATCAGTCAGTGGGAGGACGAGGTCCAGCGGGTAAAAGATATTCTTCTGGCTGCTCGTGACGCTGGTGAACTCGATGGTGCGACGTTCACTCCGAGTGTAGATGACGCTGGTAATCTGTCTTGGACAAACGACCGAGGTAGAGTGAATCCTGCGACTAAAAACATCAAAGGATATTCTCCGAAAGTCATCGTCAGAGAAATCACTGGTGGTAAACAACTCGTAATTACCGACTACAGTGGTAGTCAGACTGTTGATATTCTCAACGGTACGGACGGAACTAATGGATATTCCCCAAAGATTATCGTTCGTGACGTCACTGGCGGTAAAGAACTTGTCATCACGGACTACAGCGGCAGTCAGACTGTTAAGATTCTGAACGGCACCGATGGTGCTGACGGTAAGGACGGAACCAATGGTACAAACGGTCAGGATGGATATTCTCCGACTGTTACCACAGAATCCGTCACTGGCGGCACTAAGATCACCATTACCGATAAAACTGGCGCCAAATCGTTCATCGTCTCGAATGGTGCAAACGGTAAAGATGGAACGAACGGTACCAATGGTAGCGATGGTGTTTCTCCGACCGTTGTCACCGAGACTGTTACTGGTGGCACCAAAGTTACCATCACAGACAAGAACGGTAATAAGGCATTCACTGTTCTGAACGGCATTGATGGCACTGATGGTACGAACGGTAACGATGGTGTATCCCCGACTGTTGTCATTACAGACATCAACGGTGGCCATCGTGTGACTATCACAGATAAAGATGGTGCTAAGACATTCGATGTAATGGATGGCGCCACTGAGATTTCCGAGGCTGTCAAGGATTATATCGGTACGTATATGTACGTCGGCGAAGTTGAGCCGACATCTGGTCCTGTTCTTTGGTTCGATACTTCTACGCAAAGTACCGAATAAAGATATTTACTCTAACTGGTGGGAGGTGAGTCCACCGATGAAGTGACAGCAGTATCCTGACGCAAAGACTCCGCAAATACCCGTTGGCTCAAACACAAAAAAACAAATTTTTAAAATGAAGGAGATTTACTACTATGGCTGCTAAAAATGCTATCCTGAAAACTAAGATCGAAGGCGTTATCTATGAGATTATGGTGAAAACCGGCGCCGCCAACGTTATCGTTGACGACCAGGGCACTACGCTTGCTACTAAGCTTGCGTCTATCATCACTGATCTCGGCACCAAGGCCACTACCGAGGCCCTGACCACTGGTCTGGCTGGTAAAGCCAACAGCTCTCATACTCATGCTCAGGCTGATGTGACTGGTCTGACCGATGCTCTGACTGCTCGTCCCACCACTGAAGCGATGAATACTGCCATCAGCGCTGCTATCAGTGACCTGATCGGCGGTGCTCCTGAGACCTACGACACGCTGAAGGAGATCGCTGATTACATCGAATCTCATAAGAGCGTTGAGACTGCCCTGAATGAGGCTATCGGCAAGAAGGCCGACAAGGCTACCACTCTGGCTGGCTACGGGATCACCGACGCCATGACTGCTACTGCGATCCAGAAGGCGATCGAGGATGCTCTGGCCACTGCCACCGGCGGCGAGTCCGCTGCTGCCGTTAAGGCCGCTCTGGAGAGCTACAAGACTTCCAATGACACCCGCGTGAAGGCGATTGAGGATGACTACCTGAAAGGTGCCGACAAGACCGCCCTCCAGGGTTCCATCGACGCTGTTTCCGAGGTTGCCAACAGCAAGTCCAAGATCTACTACTCTGCCACCGAGCCCGCTGGTCTGGCTGAGGGCGACCTCTGGTTCCATCTCCAGGCGTAATTAACTGCGCCTAAACCTTATAGAGGGTCCTCATTTGTGGGGGCCCTCTTCATTTTATCAAAAGGAGGTTAATATATGGCGAATGTCGACAAGTCCGGATATCTGAAATACAAAGATAAGTCCGGAAATATGGTGACTATGTACCCCAATACCAGAGTTGCGAACGTGGAGGGGTTGGAAGACTGGGACCGCGCAATGCTGTTGAAAACGGTACGTGTGGATATGCCAGCTAATGCAATCTGGATTTCCGTCTGCTATGGTGATGGTAAGTTTGTAGCTATTACTAGGAATAATTCTATTGCCGCATATTCTATCGATGGTTTCACCTGGACTCAGACTACGTTACCGGCTAATGCAAAATGGTCTTTTGTTTATTACGGCAACGGTAAGTTTGTGGCGGTTGCTAATGGCAGTTCTATTGCCGCTTATTCTACCGATGGTATCACCTGGACTCAGACTACGTTACCGGCTAGTGCAAACTGGCAATCTGTTCGCTATGGTAACGGTAAGTTCGTCACGGTTGCCCTTGGCAGTTCTATTGCCGCTTATTCGACTGATGGTATCACCTGGACTCAGGCTACGTTACCGGCTAGTGCAAACTGGTCTTCCATCTGCTATGGGAACGATAAGTTCGTCACGGTTGCCAATGGCGGTTCTATCGCCGCTTATTCTACCGATGGTATCACCTGGACTCAGGCTACGTTACCGGCTAGTGCAGAATTGATTTTCGTCTGTTATGGCAATGGTAAATTTGTAGCCGCAGCTAATCTTAGTAAGTCTATTGTTTACTCCACTGATGGTATCACCTGGACTCAGGCTACTACGGGGGTCAAAGGGTACTGGACCTCCGGTTATTATGGCGGCGGTAAATTTATGCTTTTTGGTACGGCTAAGATCGCCTATTCTACCGATGGCATTAACTGGACTAAGTGTGTACTTGACGAGACTTATATTGAGTATACGTCTGGTTGTTACGGCAATGGTAAGTTTGTTGCCATGGCCAATGGCGCTGTCGGCGGTCATTCTACCGATGGCATCACTTGGAATCATTTGAGCACCTTGGTGAATATCCCCACTGGCGCGGACGTCACTGACACACTTAAGACCGTCCTCGGAGCTGATACGATTCTGTCCGATGCTAAATCTTATGCGGACACTGCCATCCAATCCGCTATCCAGAATACGTGGGAGGCGAGTTACTGATGAGTATCCAAGAGACTAATCTGAAGGCTATCGCCGATGCGATCAGGGCTAAACTCGGAACCACCGACGCTATCAAAGCTTCCCAGTTTGCCACAAAGATCGGTGAGATTTCCACTGGCGCGGCGAAACCGAGTTGGGTGCAGAGTACGCTTCCTGCCGACGCACTCTGGACATCCGTTTGTTATGGCGATGGTAAGTTTGTAGCAGTGGCCTCTGAAAGTTCTATCGCTGCTTACTCCACCGACGGTGTTAACTGGGCTCAGACTACGATGCCGAGTAGTTCAGACTGGACTTCCGTTTGTTATGGTAACGGTAAGTTTGTTGCTATTACTGGTGGTAATTCTGTCAATGGTAGTTCTGTCGCTGCATATTCTACCGATGGTATCACCTGGACTTCGGCAACCATGCCTGGGTCTCGTATGTGGTCTTCCGTCTGTTATGGCAATGGTAAATTTGTGGCGGTGTGTGAAAATGCAATACTCTCTGCCTACTCGTCCGATGGGATTACCTGGACTAGCATGAGATTGCCGATTAGTGGAGATTGGCATGCTGTCGATTATGGTAACGGTAAGTTTGTTGCTGTTAATCGGGGTACTTCTATCGGTGCTTACTCCACCGACGGTGTTAACTGGACTCAGACTACGATGCCGAGTAGTAACAATTGGCAGGCTGTTAGTTATGGTAATGGTAGATTCGTTGTTTATGGTAGTGATGCCGCTGCTTATTCTACAGACGGCATCAACTGGACTCAGACCACATTACCTATTGTCGACCACGATGTCTTTGGACCAGGTTGTTACGGTAATGGCAAGTTTGTTAGCATGAATTCCGCTTACGGTGTCGCCGCTTACTCCACTGATGGTGTCACCTGGACTCGAATGTCGACAGTCGAGACTGACGGTTGGCATTTCGTTTGTTGTGGCGATGGCAGGTTTGTGGCTATAGCGAACACTGAGAATATTGGCCCCCACTCCGTTGCCGCCTATCTCAAAGATTCTTTCGACGAATGGGCGTGACCCATTGATATTTTAAGGAGGTTTCTTATGTCTGATATCGCGTTCAATCCTGTAATATCTACCAACGAAGTGTTCAGAGCCAATGAACGTACTCGTTTCCTCACGACCGACCTTGACACGATCGAAGCAGATATTCAGGCCCTGGAAACAGGAAAAGCGAACTCCAATCACACTCATAGTGGATATGCTACGGCTAACCATACGCATTCCGACTACGCCGCAAAGAACCACACTCATAGCGGCTATGCAGCTTCTACCCATAAGCACGACTCTGACTATATCGCCAAAGCTCTCCAGATGGTTGGAGATGACGGCGATGTGGAGTTCACTTACAGCGCTTCAGCTAATCCCGATCTTCTCGCTAAGATCGCTGCCATGCCCGTGGGAATGCACACCGCATATTCTCAGTCTGGTGTAACCAACAATCCCAAAACGATCGAAGCTTGGCGCATGTTGATTCATAAGACCTCTGCAACGAACATTTGGGTTATCGCATTCGGTAGCTCCGGTAGTGTCTATACCAATTACAAAGACAGTAACGGTTGGAAGGGTTGGCGGGCCGTTTACAATGTCGGTTCTCCTGTGCTTTGGAGTGGCAAACTCTACCCAAATGCGAATCATACTATCACTCCCAGTAAAAAGCTGTCTGAGTGTAAGACCGGTTGGATGCTGCTATGGTGCGACTATAACCCGGATACCTCCACTGTCAATGACGCCGATTTCGTCACCACCATGCTTCCGAAATGTCGCTATGACGGAAATGTGTGGAATGGCAAGACCTTCTTATGTGATGTTCCTCGATTCTATGGTAGCGCTGACGACACTTCTCTCGAGAAGCGAATCATGAAAACTCTCACCGTCTATGACGATAAGATTGTGGGTAATGTGATCAACGGCCAGGGAGATCGCAACGACGTAGTCCTCCGAGCAGTTTACGAATTCTAAGCATTTGAAGATGTAGCTACGTTTTCAAAAAGAGTGGGGTCTGCCTTCGGGTGGGCCCCATTCCCTTTTAGGTTTACCTTATTCGCTCATCGTCGCGAAGCGTTCGCGTAAAAAACACGTTGTTATATGAGAGAGGAAGGAAGAGCTCGAGTAATCGAGACACTCCAAATTGATATTTGGACCTTCGTCTCTTCAATTTTACCCCTGGGAGGGAACAACATGGAAAAGAGTATCGAAATGTATGACGGAAAAGTATTTGGGTTTGAGGTATCGGATCACGCGAAGGAAATGGGATATTTGGACTACAGAACTCTAGCACATATGCTCGAGGATCTTATTTTAAATAACACCGTTCGTGAGGAGACACTTGGGGATTGGGAGATGGTAAACGGCGATCTCGACAAGATGATCATGCAAGACTTTATCATCTCTCGCTACGGCTATGAGGTTTTGAAAGATTATACAGATGAACTAGTGTTCTACAACGAGCGTCTGAACATTTATATTTGGGCAGTATGTCACTGGGGAACCGCATGGGATTACGAATTGACAAACATTAAATTGGAGGTGATGTAACATGGCACGACGACTGATAGTGAACAACAGATGCCCATTGTGTGGCGAACCAGTTGAAATGGTAAGGGATGCAGTGTTAAAGCAGAACCCTCACGAAGGCAACGCAGAGCTAGTCGTTACCAAACGAGGATTAAAACAATACCTGCATTCCTCTTGCTGGTACAACATGATCAAAGAAAAGCGCCCGTATGATGGGCGTATGTATGTCTAAACCTAACCCCTGCGCATAACAAAAAAAAAAGAGGAGTCTGTCGTAATGATGGACTCTTCGATTTATATGTGAGAACAAGTATCAACGTAGTTGATACATGATGACAAATTGCAAAGCAACAGAACATGAAAGGAGAAAAATATGAAATTTCACATTGAATCTGTCATGTGGGGCGACAAAGAAAAAGATCTGATTGATCATTACCCAATATTAAAAGAGTTTGGGTATAAGGATGGGCACATCACAATCGATAGCCTCGAAGCATTAATGAAACTCGTAAATAAAACAAAAGCTAACGACGGCATCATTCTATATCGTGAATATACAATATACGATCCAAAAGCAAAGAAATGGGTCGGAACTGGTGTGCCTAATATCGAAATCTATGACGGATATAGGGAGTAAAGGAGAAAAAATATGATCAATTTAACTCATTGCAAAGCAACAGAACATGAGATGAAAGGAGAAAAAATATGAAATTTCATATCGAATCCACTAAGTGTGGCAATGGAGAAGATGTACTGATCAAAAAATACCCCTTGTTAAAAAATTTCGGATACAAGGATGAGTACATTACAGTCAAAAACCTTAAAGAACTTATGGATCTTGCAAACAAAGCTGGAGCTAGTATCATTCTAACCAGTGAGCATGAAATATACGATCCGAAATTAAAGGTATGGATTGGGACTGGTGTGCCTAATATCGAGATCTATGATTGGTATAGAGAGTGATCCCAAATGTCCGGAATAAGTTTATACGACTATCAACTTGATGCTGTCAAGCGGATGAAGAATGGCTGCATACTTTGCGGCGGAGTCGGATCGGGAAAGTCAAGAACCTCCCTAGCATATTATTACAAGGAGCAAGGAGGTAGGCTGGGTGCGGGTAAGTACGTCGATATGCAAAATCCTAGGGATCTTTATATTATCACAACGGCTCGTAAGCGTGATACGAAAGAGTGGGAAGGAGAACTCGTCCCGTTCCTTCTGACCACGAATCCGGATGTAGCGTACTATAAAAACAACGTCGTGGTAGACTCTTGGAATAATATCGGTAAATATAAGGACGTCTACGGAGCATTCTTTATATTTGACGAACAGCGTGTTGTGGGTTCAGGTGCTTGGGTTAAAGCGTTTCTCAATATCGCTAGAAAAAATCGATGGATTCTTCTCTCAGCAACCCCCGGAGACACCTGGTCCGATTATATTCCAGTGTTTGTGGCTAATGGATTCTATAAAAACAAGACAGTATTTGCTAGAGAACACGTCGTATATTCTCGCTTCACAAAGTATCCAAAAATCGACCATTTCATCAATACTGGAAAACTCATTCGTTATCGCAATGATATTCTGGTCACGATGGGCTTTAATCGACCTACGGTATCGCATCACGAGGATGTATTCTGTAGTTACGATATAAGTAAGTATAAAGAGACCAGTAAGATGAGGTGGGACCCGTTTAAGAACGAGCCTATCATTAATGCTGCCGGTCTTTGCTATGTCTGGCGTAAAATTGTAAATACGGATGAGACAAGACAAGTCGCTTTACTCGAGCTGTTCGAAAAACACCCGAGGATGATAGTCTTCTATAATTTCAATTACGAGCTTGATATTTTGAGGGAGGTGTTTGGAAACCTTGAATGTAAAGTGGGCGAATGGAATGGACAACTGCATCAACCAGTCCCTACGGGAAAATCTTGGGTGTATCTCGTCCAGTACACTGCAGGTGCTGAGGGGTGGAACTGTATCACTACCGATACTATTGTCTTCTGGTCGCAGAACTATTCCTATAAAGTCATGCAGCAAGCAGCGGGAAGAATCGACCGACTGAACACCAAGTTCATCGATTTATATTACTATCATCTGAAAAGTCGAAGTGGAATTGACTTAGCTATCAGTAGAGCGTTAAGTCAAAAGCGCAACTTCAACGAAGGCAAGTATGCCGGTGATAGATTTAGTTAGGAGGTAATGCCCAAATGTATCCGAACGAGGTTAACCCCAGTATGTAGCCAGGCCCCTTAAGTGGAGCTTATTCGCGTAAAACGCAATTTATGTTATGGAAGGAAGACCCGAGTTGTGGTCTTTCTTTTTAATTTTGGTCGAACAATAAAAGGAGAAAGAACATGAAAACTATCAACGGAGCAACCTACTACCCGCCTGTCGATCACGATGCATATGATGAGCACGAGCTCGATATGTATTTCATCGGCGACAACTATGGAATTAATTATGGGGAGGAATGAATCCATGAAAATCACGATTGGAGAGCTCGTTGAGAAAATCAACGATATCAATCATGTCATCGAATGGTTGAACAGTATGCCAGACATCGGTGCATGCAAAAAGGCTTTAGTATATCTCAATGAGTATGTTGATATGCTGAAAGACATCAAGGTCGACATTTGATAAAAGGAGTAAACAAATGTTCTATATCATATCTATCATTCTGCTGATCGTCGGAGCAATTACCAGACAGGACGCAGTTCTCATCACTTCTGGTCTTTTCAGCATTGCTGGGGCGATCGAAGTCTATTGTGTTAGACGGGATAAAGAAAAGGAGGTTAAGGAACATGAATGATTCTTACAAAGAGGTATATTTCGACCAGTATTGCCACACTTGTATCCACTTCGATAAGGCTGGATGCGAAGACCCTTGCGATGATTGTCTCAGCGAGCCTGTGAATGTATATTCTCACAAGCCGGTTAAGTATGTAGAGAAGGAGAAGAAAAATGGCAATTAAGCTCGAGGTTCAGCCCTATTGTGAGAACTGTCTGGTGTTTGCGCCTGATGTAGAACATCCTCAGAAATTGTGTGATCATGATTATGTAATCTGTTTGACGGATACAGTTATTCGTTGCTCCAGACGCAACACTTGTGCTGGCATCAAAAGATATTTGGAGAAAGAGATGCAGAAAGGAGAAAAAGAATGATCACTCTTGATATTGCTCCATATTGCCAGGGTTGTAACTCTTTTGAGGCTGAAACGACAAAGCTCTACAACGACTTCTCCACAAATCTCAACTTCATGGTCCGCTGTGCCTTCAGAGACCGTTGTGCTATCGCGGTCAATCATCTTAGGAACCAGGAAAACAAAAAGGAGGAAGAAGAATGAAACTAGTGCTGATCTATCTGGTCATCGGAGCTATCTTCGCTTATTTCTTCGGAGGAGTCAGGGAAGGAGAGTATGGTTATAGAGCTTTCCTTATGATATTTTGGCCTCTTTGTGTCCTCGTCTTGCTCATGGGAATGCTCGTGGCTATGGTTCGGGTGTTGTTCACCAGGGACAAGGAGACATGACATGGCTAAAGTGTTTTCATGCCCCGGATGCACAAAACGATATGTAGGCTGTCATTCGGACTGCTTTGACTACATGCTCGAGAAAGAGGTTTATACGACTCGGAAAACGAAAGCACACAAAGAGCATAGCGCAGATAAATACTTAACCGATCGCAGAATTCGAGAAGCTAATAAAAATGCCGTCAGACATAAGCGCTATAGCTATAAAGTCCGACGAAACAGCATCTAAGGAGATATTATATGAAGAAACTCATTTGGCGAATCCGATATTGGTTTCGCAAGTATGATATTTTCGCTTGGTTATTTAAAAAGTGAAAGGAGAAGGACAATAATGGCTGGATATAACATAAATATAATCTTTCCTACTCGCCTTTGCCAAGTAAAGGGCGAACTTGGATATTTCCATCTTTGGGAATCGTGGAGCAATGTCGTCGATGCTAGCGCGCTTCGCGGAGGACATCCTGCAGGTCAGATTGGACAGGTCTATGGCATTGTTGAATTCAAAGATGGTGTTCGCCGTGTTGACCCTGTTTCTATCAAGTTCTGCGATGAGGAGAATGCCGTCCTTTGTGCATTAATAAAACACACCGAGGTGTTGAAGAAAGGAGAAGAAAATGCTGAAGATTGAAAATGTCGAGGTCATGGGCTGGGAGGCGGCCATCAGAGGAATGCGGAATCCGATGAACTCGTGGGAGAAGAGCGATAGCGGTATATGTCCGAACGGAACCGAGTTCGGTTACTGTTATCTCGATCATCGTAAGTATTGTCCAAGGCAAAATACGGATGATCCAGCTTTCTGCATCGGCCCCAAAGACATCGACCTCATGACTCGTCTTCGCAATGCTGGTACAGACCATCGTAAGTTCATGCGGATGATTACGGTCTATCTTGATATTACCGCCCCGCTGTATTGGTGGAAGGAGTTCGATACCTACAAGGTTGGTACAGTTGCCAACTCCTGCTCGACTATGCACAAGATTGCGGCGAAGGAGTTTACGCTGGAGGATTTTAGTCATGAGCATTTGAACATTTTCATGCTTAACAGCTTAAAAGGGACCATCGATCATCTTAATCTAGCTCGTCGTAATTATTTAGAAATTAAAAATAAAGACTATTGGTGGCAGATGATCCAGCTTCTCCCAAGCTCCTACAATCAGAAGCGGACGGTCATGCTGAACTATGAGGTCCTGGCGAATATGTATAAATCTCGCAAGGATCATAAACTCGATGAGTGGCATACGCTGTGTGATTGGATCGAGCAGCTTTCCTATTCGGAGCTGATTACGGGAAAGGAGAATGAAAAATGAAAGTATCTGAGATCTGCAAGATTGTTCAGGATTGTGAACGTTTGCGCAGCATTATTTTGCAAGATAAGCATGAGTTGACGGGTGCAGAACAGCAGGAAATCTGCGACCTGCTGTGGGATTACCGGTGCGAACTTCTGAAGAAAGAAGTTAAGTGAAAGGGAATATTAGCACATGAAAAAAGCTAGACAAATTAGTTGTCAGCACATCTCGAATGAGGGAGTGACAGAGTTAGATACTCTTGCCAACTATCGTAAGTTTGCTCTTAGAGCATGTAAGGATTTGTTATATCCGGAGGATGTGTACGATCTGGTGAAGAGTGCCAAGACCGAGAATGAAATCGATCGGATCATGAACAAAGCCCGCAATACATATCTAAACGATTGACGGGTGTTTTGAAATCTGAGCCTACCTCAAATAGGGTTAGATCTGATATACCTTCAACGCATGTTAGATAAGAAAGGAGAAAGTATGTACAACAAGGGTCGCAAATATTTCTACGATGGCCCAGTTCAGCAATTTGATAAGGTCGTAGCCTTTCGGTGGACCGGAGAAACCTACGCAGCATCTCCCTCTAAAGCCAAATCGAATCTTGCTTTCCGTTACAAGAAAGAGTATGGTCTGGCTACTTCTGCAAAAATTACCCTTCCTGGAAAAATTGAACGTGTTGAGTAAGGAGAAAGAAATGAATAAGACGACTAATACCGGAATTATTGGAGGCAACCCCTTGTCTTGCAGTTCTTGCAAGTATGTGCGCATTTGCAAGTTTTCGGATGAAATGGCTAAGGCTCAGGAGGCAGCATCCAGACTCTGGAAAGAAAACACCGCGTTTGCTGGGAGCTTCATTAAGCCTATCAAGGTAGAGTGCTATCATTATACGACTCGATGATTAAAAGGAGAAAGAACTATGATTGACACCAGAACTTATATTTGTGAGACCTGCACTCATGAATCCGTTTGCAAATATGCAAAAGAGATGAAAGATCTCGAGGACATGCTGGCAGTTAGTGATCTTAAGGATCTCAAGGATGTGGCATCTGTCAGGGTGACCTGTAGGAATCGGACTCTCGCTGGGAGTAATTTCACGCAATATTTACTTCATACGGCTAAGGCTGACACCGCCCGTGTAGTAACTATGAACCAAGTCATGGCTGAAAATTACGGTGACTGAGAAAGGAGAAAAACGTGGAAGATAAAAGACTTTATAACGAGCATCTCGAGAAGGCTGGCGGATGCGAGGCGGCGAATCCTGTCTATAAAACTGAAGCTGCCCCCTTCTTTAAGTATGACACTGCTTATCCTTCGACTGCACCAGCAATGAATAACCCGACTTACTACACTGCAAAAGAGACGGCTCGTATCCTCGACTCTGGCAATCGCAGAGAATTCGAGTCTGGCGCTGTACGGGACATTCAGGAAGGAAAGGGTCGTTGTGATCTGCTGCCTTTGGATGTTATGGGTAACTTATTCGCTGACACGTTCTTTAACTATATTAACGATTTCCGAGACGATGGCGATGTAGTTAGCTTATATAGAGCCATCGATTTCTTCTCCGTTCATTGGCTGGGCGAGAACGAAACTGTTGAGGAGCACGACTACATTAAGACTGCCGCCTATGCTGAAATGTGCCTCGAGGTTGCCAAACATTTCGAAGAGGGTTGCAAGAAATACGGGGAAAATAATTGGCGTAAGGGCATCCCCGTTCATTGCTACATCGACAGTGCTGTTCGGCATTATCTGAAATACCTTGCGACCTGGGAAGACGAGCCTCATGATCGTGCAGTCATTTGGAATCTCATGTGTGCAATTTGGACCTGTGATCACATGCCTGAGCTGAACGAGTACAAGAAAAAGACTAAATAACTCCGCGTGAAAAACACTCTCCTTTATGAAAACATATTTTTGAAAGGAGATTTACTATGAGATCTGTTTATCTGTATGGCTTTGGAGGAGCTAGCGACTCGTATCGGTTACTGCGCTATAGCTATATTACCGACGGAGTCTCAATTGGTACGATCCGTGACGAAGCGTCTAGGCTGAGGTTAGAATATCCCAGCATTAAGCGCGTCTTTGCGGTGGATAACAGTTGGGTTATTCGATCGGCATATAACGAGGCGAAACGTAGACCGCAAGTCGAGAACAATGTAGCATTCATTGACCTGCTGGAACGGATGGGCTTAGAGATCTGAGATTCAGAAACACCTTAAAGAGGACTGGTTTAACGACTGGTCCTCTTTATTTTATCTGGGAGAAGACGGCGACGTAGTCGTTGGCTAATGGCAGTGAACAAGAACGACGAAACGGAGGAACGATTGTTATGAATAATACCCCTTACAAAGGCCATAGAGTGACTTATAGACGCATATTGAGTCTTGCCCTGTGTGCCTTCACATTGCTTTATATTATCGCTCTGGAGGCATCTATTTGGAAGCTGGAGCGTAATATGAAGACTCTTGAATTGGAGATTAACGAACTGAGAGAGCAGATTGATATCTTAAAAGAATCGATCGATACTATGGAGGAGGAAATTGTAGTCATTGAGCCTAAGCAACCTATAGAAGAAGAGAAGGAGACTATATATCCTGCCCTGTACACAGATGAGGATATTCTTGTACTCACTAAGATGCTTTGGGGAGAAGCACGGGGGGTTGGAGAGTTGACTGTCGATGGGAAATGTATTAGTGGCCAGTGTCAGCAAGCCGCTGTTATTTGGTGTGTGCTGAATCGCTATGATGCTGGATATTCTGACTCTATTGCTAAGGTAGTTACTGCTCCAAAACAGTTTGTTGGATATAGAGAATCGAATCCCGTTGACGATCAATTAATGGATTTGGTTATTGATGTGCTGGATCGGTGGAACAAAGAAAAGCATGGCGAGACCAACGTTGGTCGAGTATTGCCTGCTGATTACATGTGGTTTTATGGCGATGGTAGATATAATCATTTTAGAAATGAATACAAGACTAGTTTGAAATGGGACTGGAGTTTGGAGGATGTGTATGGAGGTGATGGAATCGCGTGAAAAACATGTCTGTAATGAAAGGAGAAAAAATGACAGGGATACTTAAAAAACGTGGCCGACCTCGTGTAGGTACTGGTAAGGACGGACGATGGGAGGTGCGTACGTCGCCAAAAGATAATGCAATGATGGAGTATTTAATTGAGAAAAGAGGGAAGACAAAGACGGAAATCATCCTTGAGGCAGTTCGTTCTCAATACAATTTTGAACTGTCTAAGGGCAATTAATGTACGTACATAATTCGTTTTTGGGTGCTTTTTTGATTTTTGTACGTACAAAAATAATTGGCTAAAAAGAGGGTGAAAAAGCTAAAAAACAGGGGGTATGCATACAGATCATATTTTTGGTATTTATGTACGTACATAAATAAGGCCGAAAAAGTGACAAAAAGGGCCCAAAAAGGCCAAAAAAGGCCAAAAAAAAAGGATATTTGAGGCGTTTTCGGACGTTTTGAATTTTGTACGTACAAAATATATGATCTGTATACATACCCCCTTATTTATTATGAGAGTTTAATTATTATAATAAACTAATTGGGGGGTATACATACAAATCATAATTTAACATTTATGTACACACAAAATATTTAGGAGGATTATTATCATGATGACCGAACTCGAATGGATGAGAATTTTCGCTGGTAATCTTCAGAGCTTGATGAATGAAGAAAGGATGTCTCAGAATGAACTATCACGACGAACTGGGATTTCGCAAGCCACAATCAGCAGATATTTAAACGCACAGTGCATGCCATCAGTAAATGCACTTGTAAACATCGCCCATGTCTTTCGTGGCGTCACTATCAATGATATTTTGTATTTCTATGACAAAGTGGAGTTGAGACCTTCGCGCAGATAACATGCCCCTTTATGGGAAACTATATATTTTGAAAAAGGGGAACTAACATGAAAAAGAATAAGATCAAAGAACTTGCGAAAGAACACAAAATGGAAATTCTGAGAGGAGCAGGTGTATGTGCAGGAGCTCTTGTAATCTATAGCGTTGGATACGCAGTAGGTTACAGAGATTCAGCGCGTGCAATCTCCAAAGGAATCGACAAGATGTGGGAAGCAAATCCTGAGCTTAAACATTTAATGCGGGAAGCACTTGGAAAAGTAAAGAACTAAAAGATCGAGGCCCTAACAAGGCCTCTTTCTTTTACCTTTATTTTTGTCTTCGCGTGAAAAACATGTCCTTTTATGAGAGGAAGAGACAATATGCAAACATTTGCATCATTTCCTCTTTTCATTTCAATACATAAAGAAAGGAGAATCACTTATGGCAAGAAGCTCGAGATTGGAAAGTGGGTTCCAAGATAAATTGATCAAAGAACTCAAAAGCTTATTCCCCGGAAGTATGGTCTTTAAAATGGATCAGATTCAAGGTATTCCTGATCTGCTTGTTTTGTACAAGGATAAGTGGTTCTCTCTTGAATGCAAGAAAGGTGCGGGAGCGTCGCGAAGACCCAACCAAGAATACTATGTTGATTTAATGAACAAAATGTCATTCTCAAGATTCATTTGTCCTGAGAATAAGCAGGAGGTATTAGATGAACTTCGTAAAACATTCTAATCTTGAGGGTCTCCACGCCCCATTCAGTCCGAGCAAATCTAGCTGGCTTCGCTATGACGAAGAGAAAGCCATCTCCGTGTATACAAACATGCGAGCCAAAGAAATGGGCACACGACTTCATGCCTGGGCCAAAGAAACGATTGATCTTGGTATTAAGCAGCCTCGCTCTAAGAAAACCATTTACATGTATGTAAACGATGCAATTGGTTTCAAGATGAGCACCGAAGTAGTTTTATACTACTCTGATTATTTCTTTGGTACGGCAGATTCTATCTGTTTCAGAAACAACTTCCTTAGAATTCATGACCTTAAAACTGGAAAACATGACGCATCCATGGAGCAGCTATTAATTTATGCTGCTCTTTTCTGTTTGGAGTATAGGGTTAAACCCACCGAATTGAGCGGATGCGAGCTGAGACTCTATCAGAGTGATCAGGTTATTTGTGACAACCCGGACCCTGAAGCTATCGTGGCTGTCATGGATAAAATTGTACAGTTAAACAAGGCGCTCGAACAATTCAATTATTTGGAGGATTGAGACTATGAACCCTGTTGCAGAAGAAATGCTATCATATTTGGGATCTGCTGATTCCGAGAATGAAAACGATCTGATGCATTATGGCATGCCCAGAAGATCGGGTCGATATCCTTGGGGTTCTGGCGAAGATCCGTATCAGCATGGTCGGGATTTTCTTGGTCGTGTTGATGAGATGCGCAAAAATAACTTTACATATACCGACGACAAAGGAAAGACGTGGACTGGAGATGCGGCTATCGCCAAATCCATGGGACTCAGCACTACTCAATTTCGAACCGAACTTGGTTTGGCCAAAGATGAGCGCCGCATGCTTCAGGTTGAAACTGCTAAGCGTCTCAGAGATAAAGAAGGCATGGGACCGAGTGCAATCGGTAAGGAAATGGGTCTCAATGAGTCCACTGTTCGATCTCTCCTTAACGAGGATTCCGAATCTCGTATGAATCGTGCCAAAGAGACTGCTGAATTTCTTAAAGCAAGAAGTAAGGAAGTTGCAGCCGATGGCGGTATGATTGATATTGGTAGCGGTGCCGAGCTTGAGCTTGGTATTTCTAGGGAGAAGCTCAATCAGGCTTTATATTTACTTGAGAAAGAAGGCTATACCGTAAACGGTGGACGCTTTGAGCAGGTTACCAATCGTGGTAATTTTACCACTCAGTTGGTTCTGTGTCCTCCTGGTACCGAGCATAAGGATATTTATGATCTTGATCGTGTCCACACTGTCAAAGAATATATTTCTCGAGATGGTGGAGAGACTTACGAGAAGAAATTTAGCTATCCTGCAAGCATGGATTCAAGCCGTTTAAAGATTCGTTACAACGAAGATGGCGGTATTGACAAAGATGGTGTCATTGAACTCAGAAGAGGTGTTGATGACTTATCTTTGGGTGAATCTCGCTATGCTCAGGTTCGCATTCTTGTCGACGGAACTCATTACCTCAAGGGAATGGCTGTATATTCTGACCACATGCCCGATGGTGTCGATGTTATTTTTAACACCAACAAACATAAGGGTACACCGATGAATGACGTCCTCAAAAAAATAAAGGATGATCCTGATAACCCGTTTGGTTCTGCCATCAAAGATGCTGAACAAGGCGGTCAATATTGGTATGATCCTAAAACAGGTCAGCGAGTTAAATCCAGCACTCCAGGAGCCAAGCTTGGTCTTATCAATAAGCGTGCTGACGAAGGCGATTGGAACGATTGGCAAGATGCTCTTCCTTCCCAGTTTCTGGGTAAGCAGTCACTTAGTATGATCAAGAAGCAGTTAAATTTAGCCAAAGCAGATAAGGTCGATGAATTTGAAAGCATCAAATCTTTGACTAATCCAACTATTAAAAAATATTATTTGGAGAAATTTGCCGATGGCTGTGACTCTGCTGCTGTGCATTTGAAAGCCGCTGCTCTTCCTGGCCAAAGATATCACGTTATTATTCCTGTCAATTCATTGAAGGATAATGAAGTGTATGCTCCCGGCTATGAACCCGGCACAAAACTTGCACTCGTTCGATATCCTCATGGCGGAACTTTCGAAATTCCTATTTTGACAGTCACCGATAAAAATAAAACGGCCAAGCGTCTTATTGGTACTGAAAGCATCGATGCCATTGGTATCAACAAAAATATCGCTGATCGTTTGTCGGGCGCTGATTTTGATGGCGATACAGTCATGTGTATTCCTACCCATGATAGAGCTGGTAAAGTCAAAGTCACTTCGACTCCTCCTTTGAAGGGCCTTGAAGGATTTGACCCTAAAGATAAATACGGAGCCGACGATGTTCGCACCGATTCTAATGGCACAAAACATTATTATCAGAATGGCCATGAATATCGTCTCATGACAAAGCGCGGAACTCAGACTCAGATGGGAATTGTATCCAATCTTATTACTGATATGACGCTTGCGGGTGCTAATGATACAGAACTGGCAGCAGCCGTTCGTCATAGCATGGTTGTTATTGATGCTGAAAAACATCATCTCAACTATAAGCAGAGTGAGGTTGATAATAATATTGGTACACTGCATAAAAAATATCAAGGTCGAGTGACCGGTGGTGCATCAACTATTCTATCTAGAGCCAAGAGTGAAGTATCTGTCGATAAGAGACAGGGTTCGGCTCGTATTAATCAGAAGGATAAGGAATGGTATGATCCTTCCAAACCCGAGGGCGCTCTTATTTATAAGCTAGCCGATGATGCTACCTACCAGGTCAAGAAAATTAACAAGCGAACCGGCGAAGTTATTTTAGAGACCAGGGTACAGAAGCAGAAGAGCTCTCGCATGGCTGAGACAGACGATGCATATTCTCTAGTATCCAAGGGGCGTAACCCCAAAGAATTAGCCTATGCTGATTATGCGAACACCATGAAAGCGTTAGCTAATGCTGCTCGTAAAGAGTTGGTGTCTACGGGTAAGATCAATCATTCCACCCAAGCAAAGTCTACATATCAGAAAGAGTATGATTCGCTTATGGCTAAGCTTAATAATGCCGAACTTAATAAGACTAGGGAACGTGCGGCCCAGCGTATGGCTAATGCGGAGATTACCTCTAAGATTAGGGCTAACCAACTTGAGAAAGGCGACGTTAAGAAAGCCAGTCAACAGGCCCTTACCAAATATCGCAATGAAGTAGGTTCTATCGCTAGAAAGAAACGAAACATTGAGATCACTGACAAGGAATGGGAAGCCATTCAAGCAGGCGCCATCAGTGAGAGCAAGTTGAAGCGCATTCTTAACAACACAGATGCAGATAAACTTAGAGAAAGAGCTATGCCTAGTTCTACTGCTAAGCTTAGTTCTGCTCGTATCAACAAGATCAAATCTATGAGCGCATCTAACTACACTTTGAATCAGATTGCAGAAGCTTGTGGTTGTTCTGTTGCAACTGTGTCGAAGTATTTGAAAGGGGCGAATTGACAATGGCAAATGATTGTATGTTAACAACGTTTGACAATCCTTACAATCCGTTCGATCAGTTCACTCTTTGGTTGATGTTCGACAAAGAAAAAGGTTACAACACTTGTGAACTTTTGGCTCGAATTGTTCAGTTGTCTGATGATTTATCGGAGAAAGAAATCGACGAAGAAACTGAAAGAGTGATTGATGAGATCATTATGTATGATCCATTGAACATTTACAAGAAAGTAACGAAAGAAAGCTACGCAAAAGAACCAAATACTGATTCAACAACCACCTAACTGGATAGAAATGTTATGAACGTGGGGGGGTCGTCAAAACTGCACCCCCTCCCT